>Ga0153942_1000144_pt1 | contig 24963 bp, 31 predicted proteins | sample TSNJ026MetaG_FD_104731 | JGI IMG/M metagenome (GOLD analysis project Ga0153942, IMG submission 104731) | Attine ant fungus gardens microbial communities from New Jersey, USA - TSNJ026 MetaG | ecosystem: Host-associated > Fungi > Mycelium > Unclassified | place: USA: New Jersey, Brendan T. Byrne... | reverse complement strand
TTTACGCTGTATATTTAATGACGTTTTAGATTGCAGTTATAACAAGTGATAAGTAGAGAAGTGAGTTTCGAGTAAATGTCGTTAATTGTCTATGAGTGCCTTAGACATAATAAAATCAGCATTTCCTAATGCAAAAAGCCTTCAACATGGCGTATGGTAGGTATTTCCATCACATGAATGGTTGTTCTTTTAAGAAGCTCGTTCGTTATGGGGTAAGTGTAGCTCCCGAGGCTCACTACAAAATAATGGAGGGGTTTACTGGATGCATTTTTCGGAAGATTTTATGTCTATAGTTGAAAAAAAATTTTCAAAGTTTATGCAGGCGAGTTCTAGCGGGATTCGGAAGGATTACTACCGCAAGCTTCGCAGGAGAGAGCAGACAGAGGTATTCGTGGAGGACTTGTCTGGCGATATAAATGAGTTGCTTCATTTTGATAAAGTATTTACACAAGATTTGATGCAAACGGATAACTCCGCCCTACTGGATGGGCTGCGACAGCTTACAATTCGTCAACGCGAAATTATTTCTTATCTTGTCGAATATGAAATGACTGAGGCGGAAATAGCGGCAAGATTTAATATCACACAACAAGGGGTTAATTCGACAAAAAATAAAGCTCTAAAAAAATTGAAGAGTTGCATTAAGGGAGGTAGCTCTCAATGAGGCTATTCGACTTAATTTATAGAGCGAGTATAGAAAACGATACTCACGCTCTCTGGGAAATATTGACCAAGTACCAACCCTTAATAAATAACAATAGTAAAAAGCTTTTTTCGTCGGAAATTGATGAAGACTTGCGTTCTGAGCAGATGTTAGTACTTGCACGTAGGATTAAACATTTTGATATTTATAAACAATGGTAGAGTTGTTAAAATGGAGTGCAATTTCGTTATCGTAACTGAGGTGCTGCATAAGCTATATTATTTGTTGACACCCGCTATCCTTTACTATAATATGAATTTAAATATAGTAATAGGAGTGTGATATTCGTGAAGGAAAGAATGAAGCTAATCAGTACGCTTTCGGAGGTTATTCGGCACCACAACAATGAAAGAGAAACGTTGAAGCACCTTGAGGGGTTATTTAATACTAGAGGTGTTAATTCTGGTGAAATAGATCAATACTGGACAGGTAGTATAAGGTTAGACGCGGCACCTGACATATATTTATTATTGATTGCTAAAGGGCTGTATGATTATTTAGGAGAACCCTCTATCAAGCCGGAACAATTCTTCACTCCTGTTGAAATAAACGACGGTTTAAAGTGGAGACGCGAAATCGAGAAAGAAACAGTAGAGCTCCCGTTGGAAATTGTTGATGTAATAGCAGTTACAAATAATCAGTGGATTACATCAATTGACATTCAAACACTTAAACGTTGGTATCAAGGTATACCACTTGTCTATAACTACGAAACTCAAAGACATCCAAGAATAAAACGTCGGCCTGACGGGAGCATCATACCTGTGAAAAGCGTAAATCCAAAAGCGATTGCGTCTATAACTGAGCGAATAACGAAAAAACGGCAGTTTCCGGACACGATTACTTTGAATCTACTTGCCGACGGCAGTGATCAGTTTATATATGATAGAAAGCGCACGACTCTAACCATAATTTCGGGAGAACTTGATATCTTGGACGGTGATCACAGATTGAGCGGGATACTAGAGTATCTGAACAACTACCCTGAAGGTAACATGGCCTATGAGTTACGAATTACTAATTTTGACCGTGATACTGCGCGACGATTCCAAAATCAAGTGCAGACGGTCAATAGGTTTTCAAAAGCTCAAAAAGAAATCTTACAGGTCGAAAAGCCAAGCAACCGCTGTGTAAATAGGATTTTGTCTGGGCAAAGTGATTTTGGAAAAGTAATCACTGAGAATATAGGGTATATCCGTGCTGGCGAAGCTTTGGTCTCATTTGTAACGCTTAGCACTGCAATGAAATACATCTTTGACTTAGGAGATGGTAGGCAGATTCTTAACAAGGAAATATATAATATCGCTGACTGGGTCTCAGAAGTTCTGGACGAAATTATTGGCTTATACCCTGAGGAATTTATTGAACAGAAGAGTCAGGCTAAAGAAGTTAGTGTGATGACACATGAAAACACTTTTATCGGGTATATCGGGTTGGCTAAAGCCCTAATGGGTCTTGATAAATGGAGGGCGCTTTTAAGCTCCGCCCTAGCCTCCATAGATTTTGGGGTAGATAATCCTGCGTGGGCTGATCTACGGATAGACGCTCAACGGTCCTCGCTTAACAAGAGTTATGTTTTAAAAGTAGCTAATTACTTTGCGGATAAGGTGGGGTGTTAAGATGCTATATAACGAGGATAGAAAGAAGCAGTTCATACAGCAAAAAGGCTATAGTTCTAATACAATCAAGCTATATCGTGCGTTCTTTAATAAACTGGGTGCATTTGAATGTCTTTATGAAAAGGATGTTGTGGAATTTGATATTGAGCAATTAGCCTCTGTCTTATACGGCCTTAAATGTAAAACTCGTCAATCGGTCATTTCTAAATTATCCTTGCTTAGGTGTTACATTTATTGGGAAGTTGAGAATGGATACCTTCCTTCAAAAAATATATTAATAGACCTGCCTCGGTTTAAGGGGAAGGGTTTGGACACATTTATAAACAAAACCGGCTCAGAAGCACAGTACATACTTGACAGAGAATCCCTATACGAGCTGGTGGCGCAACTATATAACCCAAGGGACAAGGCAATATTTTGTTTATTGTACGAGGGTATCTGTGGGTATGATTACAGTGAGTTACGATATATAAAGAAGCAGCATATCAACTTCCTAAATGGTACTATAGAAATTTATGATGAAAAGGGAATTAACTTGAAGCGTGTAATTAAGTGCGATGACCAAACTGTTCGAATCCTTAATGATGTTGTTGAGTCTGGGGAGTACTATACATGTAACGGAAAATCTGAAACTAAGAATAACTTCGTCAAAGTGCCCGAGTCGGACTATTTAATTAGAGTAAACAGGGGTCAATACCCCTTATCATGTAAGAGTATAAACCGTTTATTTGCACAGATGCGCACGTCTTCTTGGGATATTGATTTTTACTGTCAATATCTCACGCCTACTACGATACGCGACAGCGGATTCTTTAATTATGTAAAGAAAGCTGAGGAAAGCCGTAAACGCGAACTACTTAATTCTGAGTTCAGCGAAGCGTTGGAATATTATGGGCTTTCAAAAGGTACGATTCTATCGTACCGAACTAAGTACAAAGATTTCAAAAAAATTGTAAAGGATGTATAGAATGCTTAAACTACTTAAAGAACTAAATAGTAGTGTTGAACTGCTAGAAGGTTTGAAAGCTATGTTGTTGAGAACTGATGTTAATTCAGAAAGACTTAAGCTGATTGATATGGAGGTGACCGTTCTCAACCGGCTCATTGAACGTATCTCAGTAAGTATGTTAGAATTATACGTAAATAAGCATACGGCTCGAAGGTTCCGATGTGCGGTATGTGGGTGCGAAAACTATATTGCCCTATATGAGGAGCCTGACGACTACGTATTGCTTCAGGATATTGACTGTGATGATTTCAGTGTTTTCGAAACATATCAATCAGATATTATTTTTCTGTCAAAGAACGGTAAGTATAATATATTCCGCCTACTCCGCAATCACACCGCTCATAAGGGTTTACTACGGTTTGGAGACATGTGGAATCTTGAAGTTGGTGAATCCCTATTCTCTTCTGAAGAACCTGAGAATGCTATGAAAAGAAACGCATTTACACGCAAACAAGAATATAGATTCATCTCCCCCGATTGTATAAATTCGACGGGTGATTTCCTACACATTCTTGCTGAGACACATGACGCGCTTAAAAACAGTATTGTGCCTGAAGACCTTAAGCGTATGTACTGTGAGGCTATAGGCGTGATACAAGAGATATAAAGAATAATAATCCTTTCCTACTGTTGGAAGGATTATTTTTTTTATCTGAATGCGCTAGAGGTGTTAAACTGAAATATTATTCATAGAAAAATAATACCGCGTAAAATACATATATAGATGACTTACAAAAGTCTACTTACGTAAAGGCTAAAAAGTAGTAGTAAAAACGCGGTTGTCTATCTAGCGATATATTATCTGTCGGTTGTAGCAAGATGCCTTGGAAACGTCATTATGTTTTGGCCATCTATACACTTTACTAAAAAATTTAGAATTAAAAAATTTATCCGCGCTCGCGCCATATATTAATAGGTAACTATATATTTATAGTTGAAAAACATTTTCAACTTATAAGGAGGTTGACCTAATTGAATCAGTATGGAGGGTTACAAATGAAACGACTTAGTTACGGAGATTTGACAACCGGAATGTACATGCGATTAATAAAGCAAAGCCTACCACAGCTTGCCTATTACGAAGCAGTTTAACAGGAGGACTGTCATGGGGAGTGAATTCAACGTTACAGGAACAGATATTTGCGTCGTTACCCCGTTGAGCAAAAGCGATTGTGGTAGAATAATTTGGAGTGTAGTTGAGGCTTTGAATCTTGAGATGGGATCCCCAAGCTCTTGCAGCATGTGTGGGATACTCCTTGAGGTTGAGAGTGCTGAACTTCATTTTCGAGAGAGGATTTTATGTAGAGATTGCTACGATAACGAGACCTCTTTGTGTGAATACTGCAACACACGGGTATGGAATAATGAAATTAGCAGCGACGGACAAATATCAATATGTAAAGAGTGCGGTACAAAGTTTTTTACAAAGTGTTACGATTGTGGCCAGTATGTTCACAAAGATATTGCCGAGCGAATAAATGGGGAATACTATTGTCAATACTGCTATCACGATTCGGGCTATCCTATGATTAGCACAGGCACGGTTACTATCCATTCACACCTTTATAAACCAGCAACGATTTTTTATGGTGAGGGCAGACTCTACGGGGTTGAGTTGGAGGTAGATAAAGGCGGAAAATCTGAGAGCAATGCCATGCAAATTCTTCAATTGGCAAATGTAGAAAACGAACTGCTTTACATTAAACAAGATAGTTCAATTAAGGACGGGTTTGAGCTAATCTCACATCCGATGAGTTACTCGTTTCATCGAGATAACATGCCCTGGGATGAAATACTGACGAAGGTGGGTCAGTTAGGTTATCTGAGTGACGGAGCGGAAATGTGCGGTTATCATGTACATGCAGAGAGAAGTGCTTTTGGGGACAATATGGCAGAGCAAGATGAGAATATCGCCAAAATCTTGTTCTTTGTCGAAGAGCACTGGCAGAAGTTTCTAATCTTCAGCCGGCGTACAGAGGCACAAATGGAACGTTGGTGCAGAAATTACGGACAAAGGGACACGGCGACGAGCCTACTACATCATGCTAAGAATGTAGATTGGAGCAAATACCGATGCATAAATCTATTAAGCATGGATACAGTAGAGTTCAGATTTTTTAAAGGAACGCTATCTTACAATGTTTTTATTTCAGCAATTCAACTTATTGACGAGCTTTGTGAAATGGTACTTACTCTGACTTTAGACGAAGTACTAGATTTAAGCTGGGAAGGTTTTGTTGGACGAATAAATTGTTCAGATAAGGTTGAGTTGAAGAATTATTTGCTTTCACGCGGTTTACAATGTGGTAGTGGTCTATGGGCACAAGAATAATCCGCGATTCTGAGTGCAGTACAGAATCCCCTGTACATAATGGGCACCCTTGTCAAGTAATTTACGGTAATGGTCTTGGAATAAGTCCATTGCTCACCAGCAAGTATAACACGACATATGAGCGGAAAATATTTTTACCTCAACTTCTTCCACTGGAGGCTTATGATTTATTCATAGTTTTGTTTTCAGGAGGAAAAGACAGTATCGCCTCCTATCTCAGACTACTGGAACTCGGCGTGTCGAAAAATAAAATAGAACTATGGCACCATGACGTTGATGGGAAGCATCCGACAAGACATATGGATTGGCCTGTTACTCAAGCGTATGTTCAAGCGTTCGCAAAAGCTGAAAATGTCAAGCTACGGGTTTCTTACCGCGTCAACGGGTTTTTCGGCGAACTCTATCGTATCGGCGCCTCCTATCCTATTGAGTATGAGGACGAAGGTGAAATAAAAACATGTAGACTCACACAGGCTCAGATCGAAAGTGACCGGATTCGTGGAGAGCTTCTTCATATTCTCACATCAGAAGAGCATGAGATACTAAAGGAATACGGTCAGCGTATGAAATTCCCGGCTAAAAGAGGTGACTTGAGGTGTAGGTGGTGCAGTGTTTGTCTAAAATGCAGTGTAGGTGATGCTGTTCTTCGACATTTAGAGGAGATAAACTGTGCAAATAAGAATATTCTAGTTGTCTCAGGCGAACGTCGTGGAGAATCGGCCGGACGAGCAAAATATAACGAGATGGAAATTCACCGTACAAATGCAACAGCGAAATCCCATAGGTTAGTACATCAGTGGAGAGCTGTAATTGACTATAGTCTACGAGATGTCTGGGAAATTCTCAGGCGTCACGAGATTAACCCACACCCTAGCTATTCTTGCGGCTGGAATCGTTGTTCTTGTATGTGCTGCATATTCTCTCGGCCGGAACACTGGGCAGGAATCAAAGAGTTGTTTCCTAATGAATTCGACGCTTTCCGGGATGATGAAATAAGACTTGGTTTTACACTTGACAACAAAAAGACGTTGGACGAGTATGTAGGTAACGCTAAAAGCTGTGTTTATCGCGGAGACCCTCAAGCACTACGGCAGCTTACAACAGGTCATTTTACAGCAGACGATGTATACCAGATGGGAACATGGAAATTTCCTATAGGTGCTTTTAAAGGTTCTGCCGGCGGGCCATGTTAAAGAGGATTCATTATGTCAATGAACTAAAGCTTGTCTACTAAAAACAATGAAAGAGAGGCGTTAAGCTATTTTAGTATATGAATTAAATCGACCCTACCCCCTATCTATACCAATGTGTTCCAGTGATGGGATTGGTGCGATATTTGATTACACGGATGATGGTTGCATGTTTCACGTATTTATTGACAATCCTACGCAGGTGGAGCTTACTAACATGAATTATGGTGATATTCAAGTTGCCTTGGCTGTTGTTGAGGATGTAATCTTTGTGTTTTTTAAGTTTGGAGATCTACACTGGGTGGATGCCCCTTACAATTTTACTTTATCCGCACAGCTTTCGCGAGTCGGCTCTGTCAAGCCCGGAGAGGGTTTACCTATGAGCATAGTCGTGGTTGATACTACGACGACAAGGATAAAATCAATGCGCATTGTCTCGCTGGGCTATGATTTCAGCAGAGCGTTTATTAACGTAATTTATACAAACGGTCTCAGCTCCGCGATAGGTATTAATCAATATCCCGCAAAAATCAAGAGCATTTTTAATCGATATTCATCTGAGCAGTTACGCGAAAATGCGATTTTTAACGGTTACATACGAAACCGCCCATAATTCAGGGGTGGTTATTTTATTGTGGAGGAGTGTATTTTATATGTGTCTCTGTTGTGGTGGTTATGTAGAAAGCCGAGCAGGAATATTTTGCTGTACTGCCTGCGAAGAGGAGTTCGTTGAATTTCTCAGGACAGGAGGTGAAACTGATTCTGTAAGACAAGGGTCTGTGCAGTTTGCCGAAATAAGAGTGCAGCCTTCGCCTTATCTGAGTGACCCCGAGTATACGGGCAAAGAAAGGGTTGAATAGACATGTTTAGAAATCGAATGAAGTGTCGGCTATGCGCGGACTATCATGTTTGTAAAGATACTTCCAAGTTCGAAACTTGTGAGAAAACATTGCAGCGGGAGGTAAAGACGTTCAAAGGGTGGGAAGGTTCTCTGGAAGAATACATTCAACCAGGGGATGAGATTGATGAAGAATTCTATGAACATTTCCTAAATGTGTCCCTACCCCACACGCTTAACTCAAACGCAAAAGTCATTGCCGGGTTTCAGGTCAGTGGGCCTTATTCGGATGGTGTTGATGAAAGCGGGAAGACCAGAGCACTATATTTAACTTTTGGAATGTCTGAGAAAAAATGCTATTACCTTGGCCTTAATTTCAAAGGTGAAACAAATAGCCACTACAAGCCGTGGGCTCATGTCATTTTAGGTGCGCCACTTGGTAGCGATACGAGCACAAAAGTACCCGGCTTGAACCGGATACTTGTAGATAAGGGGCTAGGCTTGACTGTTGACGAGACGCTTTTGAATAACGGCTTCATCAGGAACATTTCCGTAAATCCAAAACAACACGAACTACTTAGGGAGTATTTCGTATCAAGTCCTCACAATAGTCAGCATTTGTGGGATAAAGATGGGCGCACATATTTGTTCGAACAATGGAACGGGGATTATCCTACTCAGCCCTCTTCTATAACTATCGCAGATGTGACTGATATTCTTAGAAAAATACACGATTAGGACATTGAATGTAAATAAAAACACTCTCCTGGTTGCACAATCAAATGCGATAATGTTTCGCAAGTTGAGTTAATCCAAGGGGATAGAAAGAGGTTCTGAGTGGAGAGTAGTTCTAGTACCGTAGACCTGCCGGATGGTATCGGTTTAATACTTAAATAAAACAAAAGGAATGTTTAAAATGACGGAGCGTGAATTCGATATTATTGAAGATGCTATTGATAATTACTGTATGGATTGCCACGAGGACACGTTAAATGACGAGACTATATGTGAAAAATGTCATATACGCAAATTCATGGACAAAATGCATGAGATTAAAGACTAAGTGGCTTTCGATACTGGCGAATTTGAAGACAAGTAAAATTGTGAAGGATACACCCGAGATACTGTTCAGTGAAATTTCGAACAGCCATACTTAGAAGCTTTGAACGTACCGATCGGCACCCTAAGCTGCCCAGAAAACAAATGTGATAATGGAGGCTACGAAGATGCATTATAATCCAGCTAATGACCCCAAGGTCGTGAATGGCATTCAAGAAGCTTATGGCTTCAAAGTTGGCGAGGATGTTGAATATACCAACCCACAGGGCGTAAAATTTGGACCTCGTAGGATTATTGGTTTTGTGCCTGACCCAGACCCTGACTTTTTACCGGATAACTTAGTCTACATAAACAGTGATTCGCCGTGGTATCCGGTCAAAGTCAGCCAGCTCAAAAAATACAATATGTGTGAATGTGATGGCGCAGATGGATAATTGGACAATACTCTGGGTTAATCCGCCAAGTTTTGGAGTTTAGAATAAAAGTCGTTTTTCTTGCAAAGATACTGCGTGTGTTTTAGTATTGATAAAAGGCTTGGATGAGGACGATTTTAGGGAAAGAGCTTTCTATCTTAATTCAGTCGAGAGAGATATTATCAAACATGGGGTAGTCATTTATGAAAGAAAAAAAGAAAGTAACTCTCCTAGATAGGGCTAAAGCAGACTTGCGGGTTGCTCAGCGAAATTATCATATGGCGACGGAAGAAACAGATATAGATATCTGTGCATATCATTGTCAACAATGTATTGAAAAAGCGATTAAATACGCTGCAAATCTTAGCGGTCAAGAGTATAGCAAGCATCCTGATTTATATCTAATCATCGAAGATTTGGACTTGCCCGACTTGATTCCTATAATAGAGCCTTACGTCGGCACGCTTGATACTTGGAGCTCTGCTACTTGCTATGGGGAAAGTATTAGGTCGAGTAGAAAGATGGTTGAGGAAATAATTCAAATTTGTAAGAGGATTATTGCACTTGCAGAATCAAAAACACCGCCTGTGATTTATACAGAGTCGGATGTAAAGAATAAATTAAACATGACCTCAGATCCTTATAATATGTGATAGGGAGAGTCTTATGAAAAAACACCAGTTCAACCACTGGTGTTTTTATATTGTAAACAGAGATCGGGGCCGCCTCGCTACCATGTAGGGCGGTTCTGATTACAGAATGAAAGAGGAGAAATTATGCATAAGAAATATGGTCGGAACGAAAAGATTGTTTTATATGGCACGCAGAAGGATATTACAGCTGCTGAGGCAATAATCGACATGATAGAAGGACTAGAGTGCGTTATTAAAGGTCACCGCTTAGCTAATGAAGGAGATATCCGCCTCAAGCTTCAGGACGCCATGGATGTCCACGGGATTAAAGCTACGATATTGGTTGATGGAAATACAGTGTACCCTTACGTAAAAATCGTGAAGCATTATGAGATGCTAAAGCGAAGAGGAACACTTGAGAAGATGTCTGATGTCTTCTACAAGTTTCTGCACCTTAACTTTGACATCGCTCATTACGATAAAACCGGATACATCTCCACCTATAATAATGATTTTGCTACATTAAAAAGGAAAGTAATTGATAAGGCAACAACTCCCGGCTGGCATACAGATGTACAGCGAATACTTGACCACATCCAAGGCCGGGCTGTGTCACACTAACGCAAAAACATATTCAGCGTAATAATATTTGTTCATTGCTATACGGCAAAAATCCACAAGATGAAAAAAGTATCCTGCCGATGCTATATATAAATGCTATACACTTCTGACAAGCAGGAAAAGCTTTAAGACATCAACGCAATAAGAAAGGGGTGAACCTAGATTCCAATACTATTTATTGTATGTAAATGGCTGTACTAACCTCGTATAACAGTTTGGAGGAAAGTACGGTTAAATGTTGAGCGGAGGTAAGATAATGAGCATTATACAACACAATGATTTTGGAGAAAAAATTGGTGGTGCTAAAAAAGACCTCTGGAAAGACCGGGGCATTATTTCGGAAGATCTGATTCAGATGAATAGCAGAGAGGCTGACAAGTACGTTAAAAAAGATAACATCTGGAAGAAACCCGATTATCAAGCCATGATTGACGGAGGTATGCCGGATGACGTGGCTTTTTACATTAAAACGGTGCGGGACAGCCTTGCAGCTACCCCAGTATATATCCGGGGTGACGATCTACCCGAAAAGCGTTTTGCCCGGCAGAAACAGTATATTGATACCGTCCGTGAGGTTCAGAGCGTCATGGACGGCGTGAAGACCAAAACCGACGTGATGGCGGCGTATGCGCGCTTCTGCCTCGACAACGGATACATGGAGCGGAGCGGCGAGGGCAGCATATCCGGGCCGCGCTACACATGGACGGAGAAGGGCCGGAGCAATCCTGCCCTTACAAGCAAGTTCGTCCACGCCCTTCATGTTTCATCCGAATACGCATATCAGCGTGATTTTGTGCGGAAAGCAGAAGAACAACAGTTTGGCGTACCCAAAGACGAAAAAGTGCCGCGCGGCTATGAAATACGCTTCAACGACGGCAAGAATACCTATTCAAAAAATGACGACTGGAAGCCGAACACGTATTACGTCACAAAGGGTCATCGCATTATCAAGATGAATCTCGCCACGGAAGCGGAGGCGTTGAAATGGGTACATGATTTTGCGAAGCAGCGTGGCGCGGGTGGTAAAAAGCGGTTTGTGCCGGAGAAGTTAAAACATGTAAAACGGGATGGACCGGACTACCGTAGCGGTAAGGACGTAACAGGGCAGGATTATCTTGACGCCTTCGCTTTCAAGGGCGGCGAATTTGGAAACTGGATGAACCAGAACGACAGGCAGGCGTCGCTGAACATGGGATACGATGCGCTGAAGGATTTAGCGGCCGCACTGAAAATTAGCGACCGGGATATTTCCTATCAGGGCGTGCTTTCTATCGCGTTCGGCGCACGGGGCAGCGGAAATGCCGTCGCCCACTATGAACCGCTCCGGCGGGTATCAACCTTACCAAGATGAACGGTGCAGGTTCATTGGCACATGGATGGTGGCACGGGCTGGATGATTATTTAGGCACGAAGATGCGCGCAAGCGGATTGTTGTCTGAGAATCCTCACAAGCACCCACTAATGTCAAAGCTTATAAATACCATCAAATATAGTCCCGAAACACCGGAGCAAGCAGCAGCACGCAGTGAAGCGCAGGACGCCCGGACGCTGATAAACGCCGAGCGCTGGCTGAAATCCACCGTGCTTCCCTCCCTAGACCACTCCGGCAATGAAGAAGCCCTGTCTGAGTATGAAAAGCTGAAAACGGCATTTCTTAACGGGGAGCCCGGCAGCGTGAATAAGCTGAACGACCTAAAAAAGAATGTCACTGGGCGCGTTATCGCTAAATCGGACCGTGAACGCCTGGACGCCTTTCAAGACATTTTGCACGGCATGACTGAGAGACAAGAACCCGTTATCAACCGAGTATTGACGGAGTATTATAAAAACTCAAAGCGCATGGGGGAAATCTCCGAAAAGGATGGTGGCTATTGGGACAGCAACTCCGAAATGACGGCGCGGGCCTTCGCTACCTATATCATGGACACCCTACCCTATCGCTCCGATTATCTGGCAGGTCATGCTCAATGTGCCATCAACTTTGACTCCAACAAGGACGGTGAATTAACGATTCTAAAAGCTTACCCGGAGGGTGAGGAGCGTATGGCAATCAATGCAGTATTTGATGAAATCGTGGCTGAATTCAAATCGCAAAAATACCTTATGCACAATGTAGTGGCCGGCTAAGGGGGGATAAATTTGACTAGAAGACGAATAGTTTTCACAGAACAAGAGACAGGTGATATTTATACTACGCCCGAATTCAACGGTGATAAAGCAGTTTTGTTAGAATATACTCCCTGGAAGCCGCGATAGTTGTGATAAAGAGTGGCGCGAAATTCTGAACGAATTCAAGGATATTAAGACTCTTAAGGAATTCCGTCAAGCTAATGAAAAGGCGCAAAGCTTCTATCACTCTTTCTTAGGAGACGAAAGACTTTCAGTAGAGAGGATATGCGCTATTTCAGAGATATCTGCCGATGAAGTGATCATTCTTGGTCAACCTGATTTCAGAAAGGGATGATTTTTATATTCGGATGAGAATGCAAGCAAAGTGTCGGTCTCCATAGAAGCACAATTCGAGGCGTTGAAGAACGTCTTATTTTATTGCATTAATCCTCTGCAACAGCTTCCGTAGCGCAATAATGTTTTGTGCAGCGAGTTGACACGGGGAAAGTCATGTAAATTAAATTAATGGAGGGAAAAACATTCATTGAAACCTTGTTACCTATATAGTAGAATGAGTTGAGTGGGAGAAGTAACTAATGATTGTGACTCAAATGGTTGATAATACAGGTAACGATTTAAGGTATTTAGGTGTAATCATTCAGCGATCTAAGAAAGTAAAAATGAGGTTATCAGGTGGATAATAGTATTGATAAGCAATTCATCATATCCGAAATAGCGAAGGTTGCGTGCGTACCGGAGGATAAAATAAAGGTAGCTATCCTACACGAATCAAAGTGTGTACACATATTCATATTCAGTGATATCGACGTTGACGACATTGATGATAGTACACTCTACCAGTATATTCGGGAGTTTGGCTATAACTACCATTTCTTTGCAGCTCCGACATTAGTGATTGAGAGGGTGACCGATTGAAAGCGTTACTGGAATATATAAAGGTAAACACCTTCAGACTTTGCTGAAATAAAGTCAGTCTTAGGGGTGTAGCTCAAGAGTCAAAAAGCACACAAACAAATGAAAATTATAAAATCGGTTGACCACTCGCTACGATTAATTTATCAGTGGAAAATGTTTAATACCATATGCTTAAAAGGCTTTGTTTATCGCGGTTGCGATAAGGAAGGATTTGAGAAACCCAGTAAAGTCAACGGTTTAATGCAGCAGCAAACAGGTAATGTATGCAAAGGGCACGAATTGCGTTCGTGTCCGTTCTATTTACAGTTCCGCACTTATGTTATACAGTATGGTTGATCAGATTATTTATATAATACGAGCGAGGGAATATGATGGATAAAAAAGAAATTGGAAAGTGGATTTATAATGTTGCCCATATTACCGGAGAGTTTAAACTGCGCTCTGGTCAAATTTCTAACGAGTATTTTGATAAGTATTTATTTGAAGCAGAGCCTGAGTTGCTTATAGAAATAGTTAAAATTATGAAATCTCTTATTCCATTAGGAACAGAAATCATCGCCGGACTTGAAATGGGAGGGATTCCCGTTGTTACAGCACTCTCTATTGAAAGCGGTGTAAAGTCGGCATTTGTTAGGAAAAAGGCTAAAGAATATGGAACATGTAAACTTGCTGAGGGGACAGATATTAAGAATAAAAAGGTCTGCATTATTGAGGATGTTGTTACGACAGGCGGACAAATTATTGAAAGCGTGAGAGAATTACGGGAACGTGGTGCAAAGGTTGACACTGTATTATGTGTGATTTTAAGAGATGAAAAGGCTATTGAAATTCTTGCTAATGAAGGATTGAGGATCATTCCGGCTTTTACAATGGACTATATAAAGGAACAAACCAACCTCTACTAATAAGCATTTCTTCGTATAGCTAACATCCCCTATAAACCCCCGTATTTACAAGGGTTTCTGAATTGGAGGTAAAAAGGAAGTTATCAGATGGATAATAGTATTGATAAGCAATTTATTATAACTGAAGTAGCGAGGGCTGCGTGTGTACCAGAGGATAAAGTTAAGGTAGCTGTCTTAAATAACGACAAACGTGTTTTACTTTATATTTTGGAAGATGTCGATGTAGACGAGCTTAACACGGACGTTTTGGATCCATATATACGGCGCCGCGGCTATGCTTATCAGTTTTATGCTGGGCAAATAACGATTATAGAGGTGAGTTGATGAAAGAGTTTACACAGTTTATACAGGGTAATAGAGCTTTGATTGATAATTATCTCATTATTACGTTTCCCTCTGGAGAAATAACGCTATACTTTTCTACGACACGTAAGCCCTCTGAGCTAGAAGACTATGGATTGATTAAGTACAGTGTTACAAGTGGTAATGATGTATTTGAATTGAAGCCAGAAGACTTTGACGAAGTGAAGGCAACTTTGGGGGTGTAGTTATGACACTATCTAATTTGGAAAACACTTCAAACTTTGAACCTGAGATCCTTCCAACAAGAAGGTCTTTTTTATTGTGTTCTAAAAACTTGAGGTGATACTTGGATAGTAATGAGTAATTCGCTCATCGGTTGGTCTGTTGAAAAAAAGCTCAGTATTCAATATCAGTATGTCGCCATCAGTGAAATGCTGTTAACTAAACATTCAATCTTAACGGTAGAAAGGGATGATTCACCTTGGGATGAGTATGCAAGCAAAGTGTCGATCTCCATAGAAGCACAATTCGAGGACGTTGAACAACGTCTTATTTTATTGCATTAATCCTCTGCAACAGCTTTTCGCCGCGCAATAATGTTTTGAGCGACGTGTTACATGGGGAAAGTCATGTAAAATTAAATTAATGGAGGGAAAAAGAAATGGAAAATGTAAAAATTGATGTTAAGGGTAACATAATGACAATAGTGGTGGATTTATCAATTGAAAACGGTATTTCAAGTAGTGGTAAGTCAATAACTATCGCATCAACAAAAGGAAATAAAGATATTGGCGGCGTAAAGGTTGGATTGAACGTATACAGGCCTGTTAGTTAGAAGAAGTAAGTAACGTGATTAATGCTTTTACTACTAAAACATTGTAGGTAGATATCGAATTAAGGACGTTGAAGAACGTCTTATTTTATTGCATTAATCCTCTGCAGCTACTTTTAGTTACTCATAATGTTTTGAGCGATGTGTTACACGGGGAAAGTCATGTAAAATTCGATTAGCGCCCGTACAGGTTTAGGAGGACTATGGTGAACAGTAATTCACACAGAATACAAGACGTGGAGGATAAATACGGTCTTTACTTGTTCAGGATGGCGTTGACCCATCTAATAGATGTTGGCGTGCGTAACTTTAGTAGTGAGGCTGTTGACGAGATGTTAAAGCAGCTTGAAGCGCGGGAGGCTAAAGAAAGCAGGATGGAGCAAACCCCGTTATGTCCACTGAATTTCAGTGCGCCATAATTCTGTGCTCTGCCGAGCTTTCTGAATTTAGCATTTGGGAATTAATCACCTACATCAAGAAATTCGTTCACGTCCCTGATTAAGCGGGTCGAAAGTGGGAATCGGCTACACAACGGAATGAGGAGGTGCACTATGAGAAATAGTATTGATAGCATACCGGAACAAATAGTATCTCGTCTTCAATTAAATCATTGCCATGCGCTTATGAATAAAACTGATTATGAGTTAATGTTTAATAAAGGAGTAAAACGAGAAGTTGATTCGATTCTACTTGAGAAACAGCGTATGCCCGTTAGGATTTGGGTTGAGTTCATTGGCTCTTTAAAACTTCTTCATTATACCACTGGAGAAAATGCGAATGAAATAGCCTCTAAAGGCTTTGATAAAAGCAAATATTCTCCAGCCAATTTTAATCCTAATCTCACTGGATTATATTGCGTAAGAGCAGATTGTCCGCACGGTCTGACGGCGTTAACTATAGTTAGAAGTGATTACCCGAGTATACACATAAGATTGAATTTGTATATATTGGGAACTATTATCTTACAGTAAATCACATAGAGGAATATATACTGATTCCCAATTCTATTCCCAAAGCAAATATTATTGATATTACCAAAATTGATTAGAAGTTGTTGGGTATATGAGAACCCCGTGTAATTGTTTTATCGTGGGAGTTTGGTAAGTGTGGTGAGCTAATCAAAACAGATTGGTAATTACTAAGCATACTTGGGGGTGAAACTATGTGCCTTGTAGCGGTAAAGCAGCCGTATGTGCTGCAAATCATGTACGATGAAGACGGCCCGAACCCACGGGTGGACTATGACAATTTCGGCAAAATGATGTGCTGGCACAGCCGATACAGTTTAGGCGACGAACATCACTACAGCGAGCCGAGGAACTTTTTTGAACAGCTTGTCACCGACAGTATACCGGCAAAGGATATTGTGGCTTATGTCAAAGACGGAAAAGTGGACGATGTGGAGCTGAGATACGACCGCTCCACCCATGCGTGGACGGTTACAAGCTATGACCGTTATTTTAAGAAATGGTTTACCGATTGTACCTTTGAGGGCAAATTGAAGGACGGCATAGACGAACTTGCCGAGGGTATTACCGGGGCGCTGTATATGAAAGACCTGCTCACGCTTGCCCAGCAAAAAAACTGTATCCTTGAATGTAACCTGTACGACCATTCCGTGCTGAGTATGTCAACCTCATCCTTTATCGGACGCGCCCATCACGCTGAATGGGATAGCGGACAAGTGGGCTGGATATACGCCAGCCATGAGGATGTAAAAAAGGAATACGGAGGCATTACGCCCGAAACATTGGAAAGGGCTGAAAGCCTGCTCCGTGCAGAGGTGGAAACCTATAACTGTTATCTTTCCAACCAATGCTACGGCTTCCGGCTGTATAAGGACGGCGCGGAGGAAGATAGCTGCTGGGGATTTTTGGGTCATATCGACGATATAAAGTATGATATAGCCGGGCATTTACCAGAGGAATGGCGAAGCATGGTTGACGATATTGAGGATATTGAGGACAGGGACATTAATGATTATTTACATGTAGATATGGAGGCAATAAATTGATATGTGCCACGAAGACGAGACTTTTTTAAACCTATTAAGGGACAAAACCATTGAACTAAATTGTGACCTTATTGTTGGTAACGTCGATATGTCGGCTTCTTTAGTCTGGGATGAGGATTGCCAAATAACGGAGTATGGTGTAGAGAAATACAAGGAAATAATGTCCGCTCCCTACAAGAGGCTGGATAATGGGAACATTGAAATATATTGCGATAACTATAAGCTTGGCGAAGAGTTTGTCATGGCCGCCGCTGGTTACATCGGTGTGACCGAATATGAAAAGATATTCGGCACAGATATGTAAATGACAGGAGGATTTCAAATGAAAAAACTACGGTTTATTGGCATTGATTACTGGGATAGGCCAGTCTATCGAGATGAGTCAGGAGATATCTGGAAAGACGTTAATTTAAGGAAGGGTAATGCCTGTACTTCCAGTTACCCGGCCGTGCTTGGAGCACGCGATAACGTTTGCGTGTTTGGGTAGTAAGGGAGAAACAGTATCATAGAGGAGTGACAAGCTATCAAAAAGTACATATTCAATCTGGAGACCACCAAAATAGAATTACTCTTTGGCAAAGGAGAGTATGACGCTTTGCCAGACGAGCAAAAGGCTGAATTGAAACGAGTGTTTCTATGGAAAGGCCGGGATAAATGTTGGGTAAGCCGTGCCAAAGAGCCGCACCTATACCGAGCAAAGCAGATAGCCCAAAAGTTAGGCTTTATCGAGGAACAGCGCGAAGGTGAGCGTCTGACCTATGCTGAACAGCTTGACCGACAGGCTGAACGTGCTGAGGAACGCGCCGAACGGTACGAGCAATACGCCGCCAATGCCGAGAAGCGCAGCGAGAAGTTACAGGAACCGCTAAACAATATGCACGGTGATAATTCTTTCTTTACCCAGCCGAACATAAATAGCTCAGCCGGGCGGGCGTTTACAAATTATCGTAATCGGCTATATGCTCAGTATAACAAAGGCTTTGAGGAATACCGCAAAAGCGATTACTTTAAAGACAAAGCGCAGACAGCACGGGAAACCGCTTCCAACGCAAGGCTTGACGATCCGGCATACCTCTACCGCCGAATTAAGGAGTGCAAGAAAGAAATTCGGGACAGAGAAAAGAACATCATCTACTATGAGGAAATCCTGTGCGCCGTTGAGAATGGCGAAGAAAAGAAGTGGCGCGGCGGCGCAGTTGTTACCGTCGAAGAACTGAAGTCTTTGATTGAGCGTCAATTAGAACTCGTTGAGAAAGTAATGGATAAACAAGGGTATCTCGAAAATCGCCTTGATGAGTTGGGCGGTACGCGCTTCAATAAGGACAATATCAAGGTCGGCTATATTGTCCTCATTAAGCATTGGGGGCAAGTGGAAATTATAAGCGCCGGTTCGGTAAACATCGGTTTCAAAATCTTAACGGGCGGCGCGGCAGGTGAGATATCCCAAGCCACATATGCCGAGATTTCCGAAGTGGTTAAGGCCGAGGAAAGAAAGCCCGATGCCCATCCGTTTAAGGTTGGGGAGCAATTTGCAGCGGTAATCCGCGATTACACCGGCGGCCTCCACGACGTAAAAGAAACCAAGATTGTCTATGAGATTGTAAAGGCAAGCGAAACGACAATACAGCTAAAGCCTGCCGGCAACGGCGTCAAGGCGATCACCCGCAAGCCTGTAAAAACGTACAGCGGCCCGTGGCGTTTTAGTATCAACGATACTTATGGCAACACGTTTTACAAAGAGTCGGCCATCGATTGATAAATAAAGGCTTCTTCCGGTTATTCGCCCGTGTTTGGAGACGCGATAATGTTTGCGTGTTTGGGTAGCAAGGGAGAAGCCCCAATAAAGGAATGACAAGCTTTTGAGAACTACCGCAGCCGCTAAATTCCCGCAAGGCTCTAAAGTGAGCTTTGTGGGGATTTTTAATGTTGCTTTTTTTAGAGAATCGGCGTACACCCTATGTACAATAATTTGAAAGGCACAACCAAGGAGGAAAAATAAATGATATTAAAACATGTAGGAAATAGCCTAATAGTTGAAGGTACTGAATTCTTTGTGGGAATGGAAATAGTCGCAACAGACGAAAGTGAGTACGTTGGGCTTCAGGGACATATAACAGAAATTCGAACAGATTCAGATAAAGACACGGAGAATGAAGGCCCTGACATATACTGTGCGTTTATAGAACCAGAAGATCCACAGGAAATAGCAGGGCTTGAGGACACCTTTTCAGAGCTATATGGCGAACCAAAGAAATTGGAGGACATTTGTTTGGATTGCGTTATTATGGCGCTAAGTATGATCAGGGCAAGCGTTACAGTATAGACGACACGGATGCAGTAACACACGATAACGTTTGTGTGTTTGAGTAGCAATGGGGAAGCCTATATAAATCAAGGCTTCTCCGGGTTACTTGGCCCTACCGTGCCAACCCATTATTTATTTTGTAGGAGGTGATGATATGGAACACCCAAGTTGTTTGCATGTTCCAGTCTTACATGAAGGAAAAACTGCCGAGTTATCATGGTCAGTAGTTGATGATGCCGATGGTTACGTATTAGAACGGCTATTCAACGAAGTATTTGAACAAGTGATGCAGGGATGCACGTGGACACAAGTTGATTTTGACAGCGGTACATGGTCTGGTAAAGAAGGATATAATTTAACATGGGCAGATATTGAAAATCTACCATCAACCTACCCTATTTACAAAGGAACTGGAAGAAGGATACGGGGGCCTGAGCAAGGGCTTACATGGACTCAATTTGAAAGCGAGTATTTTACATGGAACGAAATAGACAATCGATTTCTTAACTGGGATGGTACCGACTACCTACCATCTGTGGGTAAGATTTGGAGTCAACTTGAAAGCAAAGACGTTAACTGGGCCGACTTTGAGGATTTAGATTTAACATGGCGAGATTTTGAATACTTGGAAGCACAGGGTTTAGCTTGGAAAGAAATAGAAGCCCATCATCGTAATTGGAATGAATTTGAGCTGAAGATTGATAGTTGGGATGCGTTTGAAAAGATAATAGACAATAAAGACCACAGTGCAGCCGACGATATGATACCTATAGGTGCAAAATCAGCCATGTACCGGATCAAGGCATACAGTGCTGAAGGCGATGAATCCGGATATCTTACTACTGGCGTTATACCTGTTGTACCTATTCTCTTCCGAGATAATTACATAAAATGGCAGGTCAACACCGGAATGCGTTATTATTTGATGATAGAGGGTCAGGATATTAAGAATACCGACCAAGTACCCCTGACTTTTGAATATGATGCAGATAAGATGGAATTAAAGGATTTTTCATCACATAATACCCGCAGGCAAGTTAACTATGGAATATCGCCGGTAAGTTATACTAAAATAAGTTCTCAAAGTCTTGGTAAATTACATTTTGAGTATAACAAACCAATTGAAGAAGGGGCTACTTGGAGCGGTTGTGTTACGCTCTTAGAGTTCGTTGCGAAGAAGACAGGTATAACGGAGGCTTCATTGTTCTGATATACCTGCTTTTTAATTTTACCTGAAAGAGGTGTTAAATGTTAGACGATAATTTAGATATGGTTGATAATAGCGAATTACAAGGTTTGGAAGATATTGATATTACTTTAGAAGATTCTTTGGAAACCGCAGAAACGGAGGAGCCTTTGATTGCTCCTAGGGCTATGTTTGCTTCTGTTGGTGCGGATGGGGATGATAAGGAAGAAGATACAAAAGGCGTTCCTACAGAAGCTCCTTATGTAAATGGTCAAAATGAAAATGTCGATTTGCAACAAGGTAATTTACGATATACTGTCACAGATTTCATTATACCTGGCCGAAATGGTTTTGATTTAAAAATTGCCAGACAATACAATTCATGCGATTCAAATATAAAAAGGTTATATCTACGACATTATACTTACTTTGATAAAGATAAAAACAAAACATTTGTAGTAGAAAATAAAGACAATGATAATGATTACTATACACAAATGTATGGTTTAAGTCATGGCTGGCAGTTCGTTCTACCATCGATGGAAATACGGAGGAACTCTGAAAAACAAACCGCTACTGAACCGACACAGATTGGGGATGATACTGAGCAATTATTACATCTTGATGATGGCCGCACCTATAATATATTTGATTCTGAAGAATTATTTAAACGTAAGGATGTGGTACTATTCAATAAATCTGGTCAAATAACACATCCTCGCAAAATTAGCGAAACGCGGAAGTACAATTTCTTTGTTTCCTATAAAAATGGAAATAAAGATTATTTTGTAGATATTGATGAAAATGATAAATTTGAATTAGTATACTTCAGAAAGCTTGTGGCCCGCGAAGATAGATTTGGCAACTGTATATTTTTCGATTTACAGGATGATGGCGGTATGACAATTATTGACTCATGGGGCCGTACTATTAAACTTGTAGCAACAAGCAGTGGCTTTAAGTGGAAAGCTTTTAGTGTCACGGGGGTTGTAGACGAGGATTTAACTAAGCAAATTAATGTAGAATACATATTGGAAAACATCGAATATAAGATAAATGGCCAACAAGACAAAAGAATAAGCTTAATGTCGCTGACAAAAGTCATTGATCAGGAGCGCAGAGTAACCAACTATGAATATTATGTAAAAGCAGGTGAGGCAGCATATGCATCAACAAATTACACTAAACATTGTTTTCCTGTAAGCATTCCGTCTTTACTACTAACCAACATCACGTATCCTACAAGTGCTAAAACACAGTATGAATATGATATGTATCAAATAAATACAAACATCATACAAGGGATATATCCGCATTTTCCATTAACCTTAAGAAGAGATATTATTGATGGGAATACCTGTAATTTAATCACTTACGTATGCCATACTTCAGACGCTGTAACAATAAAGGAGAACAATTATCCAATAATCAGTGACCTTATGGTTCTCTTTAGTAAAGACGACACCAAAATCAATGATTATATCCAGAACTTAACACAAGAAAAGCTTTGGGAGGAATTTGTTAAAACAAATGGCTTCAATAACATTGTTGCTGCAACAGCTGTCCATAGGCAAAGAATCCAGACGACTGAAGTAGAGAAAAAGCAAAACAACATTACTGAAACCTATAATTTTAATAAGAGATATCTACTGAATGATTCAACAATTAAGCAGAATAGCCGTTTAATTGAAAAAATCAACTACACCTATGGCAGGATCGATACAGCTTATAGGTTACCTACGAACCAAACTACGGAACGGTTTAATCCTAACCATAAAAGTGAGTATATTAAAAAAACAGCGTCATTCCAATATGATTCTTCTGGGAAAGCCAATATTACGGAAATTTCCGAGTCATATGAAAATGACAATTTAGATGACAAGGTAACAACCTTTACATATACCACTAATTATAGCGATATTAAGGAAAAAGTTTATGAAAAAGTAGATACAGCAACGATAAAAGAGGAATACATTTATAAGTCAGATGGGCGCTATAATGAAAGAGTTCCGAAATATAAGAAGATATATGAGAGGAAAAATAAATCTGAAAGCTATATTCTTAAGGAAAAAACAGAGTATGATTATGACTCTGATACAAGATTTCGCCTGACAAATGTTAAGCGTTATTATTCTAAAAATGGCGAAGCGCTTGATAACAGCAACAGCTATTATCAGACATTGTATACATACAATGATAGCGCATATTACGACTTGCCCAAGACGGTATCAATCACCGGTGTTATGGACGCTGACGGTAACTCTGTCGGCGACATAAAAAAGACATACGAATATGATATATGCGGGCGGATTACAAGCGAAACCATTGACGGCAAAAAGACAACTTATGCTTATGACAGCCTTGGCCGAAAAACTAAAATAACCTACCCTTCCGTAAACGGAGCAAAACCCAGCACAAAAACCTTCGTGTACGACGATACAAAGAACTGCATTACCGTTACAGATGAAAAAGGCTTTAAAACAAGATATGAATACACGCCCTTTGGTAAAATTAAAAAGGTTTATCTGGCTGTAAACGACACGCCTGACTACACTAAAGATGTGCTGACCGTTGAATATGTTTATGATACAAATGAACGCGTGACGGAGGAAAAGGTTTATGATGGAAGAGGCTCGGCAGAAGCTAATGTAAAGAGGAAAACATTATATACATATGACTACCTTGACCGTGTTGAATCCAAGATAATCCAGACACGCAACGGTCAGAAGCTATACTATGAAGCCTATGAGTATACAGATGTTTGCGCCAATCCAGACGACAGCAGTAAAAAATGCAGCCGCATCAAGAAAACTATAGTAGGAGACGGAACCAATGCCGCCACCGTTGTTTCAAATACTTACGCAGACCAATTAGGCAGGGTTATTAAGGAATGCCTGGGAGCCGACAGCGCAATAGCTTACGAATACGACAAGCTGGGCAACAGGATAAAGCAAACAGACGCCAACAAGAATAAGACGTTATGGTCTTATGACTATGCTGACAGAGTTACGGAAACAACCAATGATAAAGGATTTAAGGCAACGAATAAATATGACGCGCTGGGTAATCTTGAGTATGCTACGGATTTTAAGGGACAGACAACCGAGTACGTGTACAACTCCGCTGGGCAGCTAGTAAAGCAAGTTTCACCATTCGACAGCAGAAACGCCACAACCAAGTATTACTATGATTCCGCCGGCAATTTAACCTCACAAAAAACATACCAGGGAGATTACTGGCTGGAAACACATCACATTTATGACGAACGCGACAGGTTGACGGATACTTACCAGTATACCGGTAACACTACAGGCATTAAATGGGTTCGGACGAGCCACATCTATGACGAGGTTGGAAATAAGCTGGAGGTTCACACGGGATATACCGATTTAAGTAACCAATGCCGAAAAACAAAATATACTTATGATAGGTTCGGCAATATTACCTCTATCTCCGACCCTATGGGTAAAAGTGAGCAATATTCATATAACAACATCGGGTTATTGGAATACAAAACTGATCGTAATGGCAACAAGACAACCTATCAGTATGATGAAATTGACAGATTGACAAAACTGTCTGTTATAGTAGATAATAGTAACAGCAGTGAAAAAGAATATACTTATACGCTAACAGGACAAAAGTTGGTTGAAATCAGCAGAGAAGTCGAAAGTGGTAATACTAATATTCTACAAACAAAGTATACATATAATGAAAAAGGCTGGCTTGCAAAACAGACAGACCCGGACGGCGTAACAAAGGAATATTCATATGACCTTAACGGCAACAGAAAAGCATTCAAGCTGTTCAAAACAAGCGCAACCTCTCCTGAGATCAATCTGTATTATGTTTATGATAGCCTTAATCGCCTGATAACAGTTAAAAAGGACGGCGAAAACGGGACAACCATTGCCGAATATACATACGACGACAACGGTAACCGCAGTAAGCTTAAAT
>Ga0153942_1000143_pt1 | contig 25045 bp, 20 predicted proteins | sample TSNJ026MetaG_FD_104731 | JGI IMG/M metagenome (GOLD analysis project Ga0153942, IMG submission 104731) | Attine ant fungus gardens microbial communities from New Jersey, USA - TSNJ026 MetaG | ecosystem: Host-associated > Fungi > Mycelium > Unclassified | place: USA: New Jersey, Brendan T. Byrne... | reverse complement strand
TCCCAATGATCTGGCCTCTGGCGTTATATTCATAACGTTGAAGAATCTGCTGCTTCCCGCCGTGTCCCCTCCGAATCTCCCGGATCTGCTCATCCAGAGTATAGGCATATTCCGTCTGGCTGCCCATTCCATCCTGCCGCTTCACCGGTTGGTTCTGTAAGTTGTAAGTCAGCTCCTCTACGACCTGATGAAGCCCGTTGGTCTCCCGGATCCGGTTCCCTCTGCTGTCGTAGCGGTAAGTGGTTCCTGCTCCCTCATCTGCCCCTTCTTCATAGCCATATGGGCGGAGTGCTTTGATCAGACGGTCATTCTGGTCATAAAGATACCGCGTGGTGGCTCCGCTTTGACCGGTCTGATGGGTCAGTCTGTCCTTCAGGTCATACTGGTACTGGGTTCTGAGAGATTCCGCACCGGCTCCCTTGACCGTGACACTGGTCTGGTTTCCCGCAGCATCATAGGTATAGCATACCCTGCAGTCGATCCCGTTTTTCTGATCCAGGATCCGTTCCTCGCTCAGGCGGTCATTTCCATCATAGATCCTTCTGATCTGGAATCCCTTGGGGGTTTTGATCATGATCAGGTTCCCATTCGGGTCATATTCATAGTGGGTAATGGCTAAGCGCACATCCCCATTCCCCTGGATTTCTTCCTCCTTGCGGAGCCGCCAGCCGTTTTTATTATAGCCGTACCGGATCCGGCGACGGATTCCCTCCTCCAATATCTGTTCTTCCAAAGTCAGGTTCCCAAGGCAGTCATAGTCATACCGTACCCTGGCTCCGAATTCATCCTTTACCATGATCAGACGGTTATTCCCATCATAAGTAAACCGGATTCGGTGCCATCCTGCCGGTTCCTGGTCCTGTCTGACCTCCTCCCGGCCATAGGCTTCCTCCGTTTTATTCCCCTGCTGGTCATAACGGTAAGCAATGACACGGTAATACGTGGTATCCCCTTCCCGCCTTATGCTGACCTGCTGCCTCGTCCTCTGTCCAAGGCCGTTGTAACTGTACCGGGTCTCTTTTCCTTCGCCGTCCGTCTCACAAACCACCTGGTCGTGGCCGTTATACTCATACCGGCGGATGGTATTTCCTTCCGGATCCTGAACCTGGACCAGGCGGCCTCTCTTATCATAGTCATAAGTATAGCCCGGGCCGTCATCTGACGTTTTATCGTAGGACTCCGGCATGACCTGCCTGGTCAGATTCCCGGTAGCATCATAGAACCGGCGCTGGATCCCTCCGTCTGCATAAAGGATCCGGATGCAGTTTCCATCCCAGTCATATACATACCGGGTGCCTTCTCCGTCCTCCTTTTTCTCCTGATAGCTTACCGGATGGATCTCTTTGATGATATCCCCGTCAAAGTTACGCAGCAGCCGCTGGTGTTCCTTTAAGGGAGAGATGGTATCGGTCAGACGTTCCAGGAAATCATAACGGTATTCATAGCCTGCTTCCCGATTCTCCCAGTGCTTTGCCGGATAGTAGGTGGTCAGGTTCCCCATCTTATCGTAGTTCCAGTGGCTGGTATAGCCTTCTCCATCGGTCCGGCCGGTGACAAAGTTCCGGGAATTATAACTGAGCAGAACGGTTCCATAGGCATTTCCTACGGTCATCCGGCGGCCGACCTTGTCATACTCATAGACCGTTTCCTCACCCTTTGGGGTAATTACACGGCTGGGATAGGCGCGGTTTGGCTCATATTGTTTCATTGTCGTATTGCCTGCACCGTCCCGGACCGATAGCTGTCTTCCTCTGGTGTCATACTGATAGATCGTCTCTTTCCACTGTCCGTCACCGATCCTCACTCTGACTACGGTCCGGTTGTGATCCTCATCATACTCGTAACACGTCTCCCGCTGATCCGTATCCCATACCCTTACCAGGTCATGGTTCTGGTCATACTCATGGTATGTCTTAAATCCGTCAGTTTTTGTCTCACTGGTCAACCGGCCACGGAAATCGTATTCCCAACTGGTGGTCGCGCCGGTACGGCTGATTTCTCCGGTTCTTAAGTTATCCTCGGAATACTCATAGGTTACGCAGGTTCCGTCTTCATAGATGATGCGGTCTGTAAGCATCGCATCATTATACTCATAGATTTCCTTCTTTCCGGTTTCACTGAAGGTAACGGTATTCCGGCGATTTCTGTCATCATAGGAAAACTCCTGGCAGACTCCGCTTTCGAACATCTGTCTGGTAATCCGGCCCTGCTCATCAAACCTGTTCTCCAGATACCGGACTCCGTTCTGATCGGTGACCGACACGATATAACCTTGTTGGTCATATTCGTAATGGGTAATTCCTTCATCGGTATTGATGACATCCGTCAGGTAATCCTGTTCATAACGATACTGGGTCTTTCGTCCGATCTCATCCGTGATCTGAAGGATCTTCCCCGCTTCACTGGTCACCTCAAGGATATTCCCTAACGGTGTGGTGATCCGGGACAGCCCTTCCTCTGTATAGGCGAACAGGAGTCGCTGGCGGTTTGGATATTCCACCTGGGTCAGCTGCCCTTTTTCATTGTAGCAGCATACCGTATGGTTGACGATATCCCTCAGAGTGAAGGCTTTTTGCTCTTCATCTGCCTCCAGAACAAACCCTGCTGCTCCCTTGCTCCGGTTGATCCACTGGCCTTCCTGTTTCTCGAACCAGAGGGCATGCCCGGTAATGGCCTCCATATGGATTCGATTCACATGATTAGTATCACGGTAAATCTGGCTGCCATAGGCAAAGGACCAGCCCCTTCCCATGACAGAACTGCTCTTACCGATGGAACGGTAAGTCCGTTCCAGCTTCACTGCTGCCGGAATACTGGCAAGAATAAAGTCGGTCGAACGGATGATATAGCATCCGGTAACCGCATCCACCGGGTCGCTGATAAAAGCTGCAAGTGCATTGGCAAATGCATTCCGGGCCAGACTGTCACCAAGGTCAAAGTCTCTACCGGTAAGCCAGCTCATCCCCCCATCCAGACCCGTATCAATCACCGTTCCGACGGTTGCCGTAACGGCCTTTCTCGCAGTCGGACTCAAACCGCTGATTCCCAGCCGGCCGAGGGCTCCATCCGTAAGTCTGCTGCCAATCTGCCCCTGTATCATTCCAAGTCCGGTGTTGAACGCCAGGTTTCCAAAATCAACCTTTCCGGTATATACCAGATCATTCAATGCGCCATTCATCACATTGCCGCCTACCTGAATTGCTGATTTCAACGATTTCAACTGTTTACTATTGCAGGCAAACTGATATATTTTTCCTGTATCCGCCATAATTTTAAATGCATTCGCCATGGCTTTTCCGGAAACAATACCAAACGCAATGCTGTTGACCATCTTGGCAATGTTATATGCCGTCTGATTGCCCATGAACAAGGTATCCCGAAGGAAGTTATAGGATTGGCTCAGGTCCCCGGACATGGCCTTTTGCATATCCTGGCTTCCCTCCATGATTTCCGATACCGCAAATGCTGTCGTTGTGCCAGCCAGGGCAAAGGTGCCAATCACAGCCGGCGCCAGCAATGCACCAGCACCTCCCGTCGCTACTGTGAGCGCTACGACGACTGCCACCGTGGCAACGGTTGTCAGGATCGTAGCCACTCCGCCTAAGACTTTTGCCCTTCCTTCTTCATACTTGTCTACCAGCTGCTGGGATACGCCTTCGTTGATGCTGTCCTTCATTGACTCGTATCCCGCTGTTACACTCTCCAGGACTTCTTCGGCAGATGGATTTGAGGCAGGTTCCACATCACTGGCATTCAGCTTTACAAAAGCAGCCGTGATCTTAGCCTCTTCGGAAAGTTCGATTCCTGTCTCACCCACTAGAACAGAGATCGTAGCTGCCTCCAGAGTAACCGACTTTACCGATTCCCCCAAACTCAGATTCTTGGTCGAATTGATTTCAATTATTTTTCCGGTAATAAACGCATTGCCGGACGTATCCAGGCGAATACTGATTGCTTTATCTGCATCCGCTGATGCGCTGGCATCGGTTGGGGTCAGCAGAAGCTCTGCTCCATTTACATTAGAAAACGATTTATAGTCCGGATTCTGGGCATATCCACCGCCTCCGGAAGCACCCGACTGTCCGCCGCCTCCGCCTGACATTCTTATGGCATGAACCGCAATTGCATCTCTCTCCTCATCGCTGGGAAAGTAAATATGTACCTGACTGCCCACCTCCGGCATACAGTAGATCATGCTGCTCTCTATTGCATAGGTGAAAAACTTAACATTGGATGAACTGTCATATTCCTGATCAATATGAAAATGCACCCGGACACAATTACCGGAACGTTCCTTTACGATAGCCGGTATACTCATTCCGTTAATATTGGCATTCTTTTGGTAGATACTTAAGCACCCTTTTTCTCTGCTAAGTTCATAGCGCCTGCAAAGCTCCCCATCAATCACCTCATATCTTATGTTTGTAACAATTGTACTGATATTCCGAAAACGAATCTTTTGTGCCAGCACAAGGGAACGCCCCGTTTTTACTTCCCATCTCATAATGTCCTGAGTCATAAGCTCCCCAGTTGCGTCCACATGATAGTAATGGTCCATATCCTTTATGGTCTGATATTCTTCCTCACTCAAAGCGGTTTCATCTTCATACTTAGGGATCCCAAAATAAGCCCTGCCATATTTCTCTGTATAATCAGGAATTAGATACGTCTGAAAATGGCTGGCTAAACGGATTAAAAAATCCCAGTCACTTTCTTCATATTGCAACAGGAAATCTGGTATCACCGCTCCCTCTGTAATGCAATCACAAATATCTGCATTTGTCTGATTTTCCAACACCTTCCGTATCACTTGCTCATAAGTAGCATCCAGATTTAAAAAGCTCTGGCTGACATTGTTCAATTCCCACTCTCTTGTATAGGAAACCGCTTTTAGCTTCAGATAATGCAGTCCTTTCACCTGTACGGTCTCCGCAATGGATACTTTACCCATAAACATTACGTTACTCTCATATATCTCTACACATGCACCATCGGAAAGTTGATGAACCGATTCCTCAAGCCCCTCCTCATCCATTAATAATAGCATGCTGATACTTGCATGATGATTGAAAGATGCTTCAAAGGTAAAATCTTCCACTTGAATAACTCCTTCCAACGGAAGGATAATTCTCAGTCCCTGATAAGTAATTTCCATAACATCCCCCTTCTATTCCGGCTGTCCGGACATCAAGATGGTAATGTGTCCGCCATAAATGCAAGTCAATTCGCACCTGCGAAGAAGCGGTGAGTCACCGTTGACCGTCACTTTCGGATGTTCTTTTTGCCAGCTTGCGCCGATCGAAAATTCCGCAATACACTCTCCGGCGCATTGATTCAGTAAACTCTCTGTTACTTCGATTTCTTCCGCTCCAAAGAAACAGTCCGCTAATTTGTCGCGCCACCGCTTATTTGCTTCTATCTCAGCTCTTGCATCAATAACTGCCTGTTCTGCCGCTTCAATCACTTTCGGGTTTTCCGGACTTGTGCAATACCCAAAATTGATAACATTTGTATTGACTATCGTATCCTTCACTGTCATCTGCGGTATCTGCCTGGTATAGACACCATGGGTCGCTCCAAGCGTCAGATAACTTCCATTATTTTGATAGGCACAACTGCATTCAATCCGAGCTGTATGCACGACATAGCTGGTATCCGCCGCTCTTGATTCTCTTTGTTTCTCTTTCTTTGCCTCAACTGCATCCTCCGCCGCCTGAGCAGCTTCCGCAGATGCCGCAAAAGCATCGTTTGCTGCATCCGCTTCCGCATTTGCCGCATCCCGCGCTTCACGTGCCTCCTGTAACTTTTCCATCTTCTCATTCATATCCCGGCCATCATATTCATTACATACATCATTTAACGCCTGCTGGTAGGCTTCATTAGCTGCTGCTGCTTTCTCATTAGCTGCTGCCGCATTCTCATAATCCTGAGCGCAGGCCTGGCCTGCTGCACTTGCTGCTGCCTCAAGATCACGCATAGTTCCCTCTGCCATCTATTCCACCTCCACTTCTTCGAATCGTATCCCTGTCACTTTTCGTCTCATCAGACTTTCTGCCAGCGCAAGACTGACAATCGGATCATTTCTGTATTTGCCAGAAAGCAGGAACAGGTTGTGTCGGCCTATCTTTTGAGAATCCAGAATCAGTCTTTTCGGTAACTGATTCAGATAAAATTCTGTTTTATCACTGATCACATCCAACTGATCCATTAAAATCTGTACGTAATGATACTGCAATGAATTTTCCTTGTGGATCAGCACGACGTCTTTAAAAATCAAATCCGGTTCATACGCATCCATAACGTCTTTCAGATGTCCGGAAAACATGGTAACCGGACTTTGAATCAAGTCTGGTCTGGCCTCCTTCCCATTGCCGCCAAGATACAGTATCGTGGTATCATTCAGCCGTTCACTATCTGATTTCAAGAACAACTGCCGTGCTCCTGTAATATCAAAGTCCCGGAACTGAATCGTACATGGTAATTTCACGTCCTGGGTTAAAAAAAAGTATCTCATCAGCCTTCCTCCCGCTTTAACAGCACCACCTGAAGTTGTTCCGGTGCAAGATTTAAGAATGGAACACTCTCAGCCGGAAATACCGCTCCGGTCAATTCTGATCCGGTGAATGAAACCTGATCAAACGTACATCCGGAGAAATCCGCCGCCCAGAGATTGCAATTTTCAAAACAGCAGCCGGACAAGTGGTTGTTTGTAAACCGGCTCCCCTCCATATTGCATTCCGTAAACTGCAGATTATGTAATCTGGATTCTTCAAAAACAATAAACTTCATATCCAGTTTGTCTAACTGGCTTTGCTCATATTCTCCCTGATACCAGTAACTAAAGACTAATGTTTCCGGTTTATGCACTGCTCCGCGGATCTCTTCCCGCCAGAAATGTTTCTCCTTCACCACCCGGTCTGTCTGTATGATAATCTCTGTCTGATCCCGGTATTCTCCCCACTTGAGAAGCCAGTAAGGAGCCAGGGTGACGCCGGTAAATATTCCTTTCTTTTCCCAGTCCCGCAGACGATAGCGGAGGATCTGGGATATGGCACTGTCGATCTGTTTTAACTCATCAAATATCATAGACCGGATATCATATTGATTGATTACCCCCATATAAGGACGACTTTCTTCAATCAGTTCATCCCATAGCGCATCCAACGGTTCAAACAAATCTCCAGCAGAAATATATACCTCCAGAGGCTCCTCATCCAGGTACCATTGATGGTTCATGGCATGCAGCAGGAACTGATAATTACGGTTGGCCAGATCTGTCTTTAACAGTGAAAAATACAAAAAGCTTACATACTCCTTTTGCTGTAACACCATCCTTTTTCCCAACTCGTCCATCGTCTGCTTTACGATTCTTTCAAGTTGTTCTGCCCGTTCCAACAGATGCTGCCCCATCTGAATCCGGTATGCCTGCATTTTCCCGGCGGTCTCTTCCCGGAATTTCATAATTGCTGTTTCTCGCTCCATCGACTGTCCTCCAATTAATCAAACTTAACTTCTGTTCCATTGAATTTGATGTTTGCAGCTCCGATTTCCACTTTTCCCCCTTGCAGGCTCTGAAGTAAAACACCCAGCTTTGAATGCACGGTTAATTCCTCCTGCGCATGAATTGTCAGATCTTCCTGCGCTGTGACGTTTACCGTATCTTGTGCACTAACGATGATCTTTCCATCTCCCTGAATCGTGACCGAGGATAGTCCTGCGCCACAGGACAATTGCAGATGGTCGGGTGTCAGTGCCAGCTGTTGCCCCGCCTTTGTCCTCAAATACCGGCTGTTGGGATCCTGCATGCGGTCCGCTTGTCCGCCTCCCGGAGCGCTATAATTACTTACTGCACTTAAAGCAATTGCTTCCTTTTCATATTTTGACGGAAAATAAACCCGCACGTCGTCACCGATTTCCGGCATGCAATACCAGCCGCTTCCATTTGGTGAAGCAGATATAGTCGAATAAACGAACCAGTATACTGATGGATTTCCTGACTCCCGATCAATTTCAAGTGCAACCTGCACTTGATCTCCCGATACACTCACGACGTTTCCGTTCAGTGCTATCCCAATCATATGCATCGGATATATCACCGGGCGGGAAAGCCCCCGCGCCATCTGAAGACGATAAATCCCTACCATTTCCTGACCGTCAAATTCATATTTGCAAGAATATACAGAAAACAACTGTCCGCAAATTTTCGTCAATTCAAACATATGTATCAGCTGCTCTGATGATATTTTATATTTGGTGAAATCAGTATCATTGACCTGGTGACCATTTGCCTGAAGATAATAATAAGTATCCAGATCCTTTTCAACCTTTATGGTATGGCACCACACCTCCACTTCATTTAATGCAGGTATTCCTGCATATAGTTTTATTCCTTTCTGGTGACCATCCGGTGTGACAGACATTCCCAGCATTGACATCACTCGTTTTAAAAATTCCCAATCGGTTTCTTCATATTGAACAATTAAGTTCCCGATTGGCAGATCCGGTCCTGCATAGAAGAGTGCACTTCCGGGGTAATCATTCATAACCTGACTTACAAGTGCTGAATAACTCATCTGAACGTCCTGAAAGGACCTTGAACGTTTTATCAAATCCATGAGAAAACTATAGCTCTTTCCTTCGACTTTCATTACCTGAACTTCCGCAGAGGTCATAATACTGATATCTGTTATAATGCCGGCAAACAGAATTTCCTGCTCCGCCAGGTATACTTCTATCGGCTGATAAGCGGGCATTTCATATAAGATTTTTTCATTGTCAGCCAGGTAACCCCTGATCGTCAGACTGCTATGCTCACCAATCTCTCCCTCTATCTTGCAGGACAACACTTCTGCAAATCCAATCCCGATCACTTTCACATCATGTAAATTATATGCCATAAAGAACCTCCGCTAGTTGTTGGCGATGATAGCTGCATTTGCTTCAACTGTATCCTTTGTAATGGTAATACTGCCGCCATTGTCACTGCTGATCTGGATCTTAAGACCGGCAGTTACTTTCAATTCCCCATCGGTGGTGACATATACCTGTTCAGCAGCACCGATCACAATATCTTCCTCCGATTTTATTTCTGCTTTTCCATCATTGGTCAATGTTATGGCACCATTTTCTCCTATTGATAACAAAATTCCATTTTCAATAAATGTCACCGTTTTTCCGTCAGGAGCTGTAATATCCTTAATATCCGGATTTCCCATCGGGGCACTACTGGAAGACGGTGCCGATTCACCCTGTATATTTGTAATGGCATATCCTTCTTTTTCATCACTGACCGGAAAAAAAATTCGGACCTGATCACCGGCCTTGGGCATACAATACCAGCCACTTCCGTCAGCCGAAGCCGCCACGGTTGAGAACGGGAAAAAATATTGACTCTGGCAGCTTGACAATGCATCTGTCTCCATCTGGACCTGTACCTGGTTTCTTTGAATATTGGTGACCACTCCATTAATGGAAACACCACCAAGCAGCGGATTGTGATATTTTCTATTTTGCAGCCCCTCTTTAAAATACAGCTTATAGCGATTGACCAATAAACCTTCTTTTAGATATCGATAGATATTCCCGATATAAAGCATCTGATCATGGAATTGTACCTGTGTTCCCAGTGGGAGTACATCATATGCTTCAAGCTGATAGAAAATCTGCTCTTTCAGTTGCTTTTCTACCTCTTTGGGTGCAACATTACGCTTTACAGTGTAAGCAAGATGATCCCAGTTCACTTGTTCATTTGCTTCTGTTAATCCCAGTTTCAACCGAATTCCCGGTTGTGAACTATCCACATATATGTATGTTTCATATTCCGACAAGATTCGCTTTAAAAATTCCCATGTTGTTTCCTGATACTGTACTGCTATCCGCTCTAATGGGTGATCTGGTATAGAGAACAGCATCTGGCTGCCGGGATACATACTCATCACCTGCTGAATCAGCTGCTGTGAAGTCATCGCAGTATCCTGAAAAGACAGATTGTATTTTTCAATGTCTATGAAATAACTGCCCGTGGCAACTACAAGTGAAATATTATAAATTTCTGCTTCCGCCGTTACTTCCATCCGAAGAATCGTTCCTTGAAACAGGGAATTTATTGATTCATCTTGAAGATAAAGCAATGACACATTACCTTCTCCCTCATATAGTATGTATTCTTTTATCTCTTCTTCTGCCATTATAGTCACTGCGAGCATACCATGTTCATTTGGGCTCTCGGTTATCTCCAATGCTGTGACTGGGGCTGTCACATCCCCTATCATAAGAAAAAGACTTCCACAGGAAATTGCTTTATTACTCCAATCCATAGCGGCTTCTCCCTTCCTGGCGATTCAACTCTTCCATTACATGAACAAGTGCCTCCAGCATAAGTCCCATTCCCTCTTTCTCTTCCAGCATGCAATTCAAGGAACCGGTATATAACTGTTCGTTTTTCAAATAGCGAAATTGAACATTATAGGTTTTTCCTTCTGCGGTAGGTAATTCATAACAAAAATACTCCATCTTACCAATGACTTGTGTGTCAATCACTTTCATGTGCAGCTTCAGCTCTTTAAATGCAGCTTTCACCTGTGAGACCCACTGTTTTATTGGTTGCCTCACCTTTTTGCAAGGAACTGTTGCCATTGCAACACTGACCTTCCTCTTATTACTGGTCATAAGCAGATTCGCTGGCTCTTCCTGTGCTACATCAAAAAAATCAATTATATACGGTATACCCCATTGCTCAGTCAATACTAACTTAGGTTCAAAATTCATCCTTAGCTTATATAAATATTGTTCTCCTCTTTTGATGCCCTCAATTAGTTCTTCCAATGTATAAGTAATTTTTTTCTTAAGATCATATAAAGCTTTTTCTTGCTCTTTCAGTTCTTCCTGCTCTCTTTGCCAGTTTTCCTTCAAAAGCAAAGCAATTGACAGATCAATTTCCATGATATCCCTCCTCGTAATGCTTACAACAGTAACATCTTCTTTTGCATGGTACCTTCTGCAGACCTTTGTGTTCCTGCCCCTGTTGCTTCATGTATGATCCGTCCCAGGGCCTGATAAATCTCCTGATTGGAACAACAGGTCTGCCGCCCCTGCAGACGTACCTTGATATATTCCTCTACTGTTCCATAGTGCATTCCCTGTCTTGCCTGCAGGCAAGTCATACAAAACGAATAATCCCATGGATTCTTAATGGGATAGCACATCATCGTTTTTGCAAATACCCGCAAAATCTCTGGCCAGATTGAACTCTTTCCCAGTGCTGCAAAAGGTGCATGAATACGATTGATTGTGTCAAATTCCGTATTGTAATCAAAATAATCCGTATACTGATCTCGTAACCGGGCACCGGTCTGAAGCTTAAACCTGGCCAATTCTATCTCACTGCGCTCATTGGCCGGAATATCATCGATATAGACCTGGGTTAAATATTCCCGTTTCTCTGCTCCACGCAATTCTTCCAGAAATTTAATTTTTAAATATCCCGTCTTTTCCGTTGCTTCATACACAAGCTTCAGTTCTTCTTTCATGGTATAGGGAACCCCACTCCAATATAGAATCCCCGGACTAATAATCAAATACTTCTCCTTAACATTCAGCTGGGTTCCGGTAATGATTCCATTACTGTAATTCTGATAAAATATTTCAAAAAGCTCTCGGGGATAATCCCTTACATTATTTAGCATTTCAATCTTTAAAAGCCGTTTCTTTTCAAAAATCGGATATGTATTACTGAACATATCATTCCTCCCTGGTCTATTAGTACATGGCAATTTCGCCGATTAACATGGTGTCCGGAATTCCCAGAATTCCAAAATGGTATTCATAAAAAACTTCCACATCATAGCGAATTTCTAAAAACACATCTTGCAGCATCGAAATTCTTGTTTCTGTCTCCCATGTCTTTTTCAGACCGGTATAAATTAATATTTCCCTTGGAGATTCTTTTACATGATAGACAATACTGTCTTCAATCAGCATATGTATCATATCGGTGAATATCGTCAGTGAACTGCCGGCCCGATAACATCGCAGCCAGCCGCTTAGCAGGATTTCCTGCTGTTCCCGGTTGAATAAGTCAAATGCCGTTCTGATTTCACTGCCAAAACAGCCGCCAATGATATTTTTAAAAAGCATTCTTTTGCTATACTCTTCTTTCGTCATACCTTTACGAACATCATTGTCCGCCAGCATATGAAGAATCAGATTGGTTAAACTGCTTCGTAATGCCGGATATTCCTTTAACTCCGGTTGAAACATGTCTTTAAATATTTGATAAAACCGATAATAGGTATTCACATCAATTTCTCTTATCGTGCTCAAATCATCCTGATTCAGACATTCTAATGACAATTCCATATATGGGCTGCCTTGTGTCGTATGAGTGAACTGAATATTGTTAACATTGCTTCCGGCCTCTTTACATGCCAGAACAACCTCCCACAAAAAGTTCATAGAATTTTACCCCCGCATTCATATTCCGGATAAATGCGCTGCACTTCCGATACAATAAAACTGGTAATATCCCGCACTAACCAGGATTCCTTTTTTCCCGGTTTAAAGAAAAGGATTAATTTCTTTGAAGCTTTGTAGTCACGTATTTCATCCTCAATAAATGAGTTCATACTATAAGTTTCTTCTGGCCCATCAAATTGCCCGGTTACTTTACAATCCTGATATTCCAGATAATCCGCCAGACCAAAACCACGAATAAATCGAACTAATTCTGCTTTTGTTTTAATCGTTTGATTCCATTTCATTTGAAACTTCTCCATGAAATCCTCTGTCCTTAAGTTTTGCATGAGAGGATACGTGTATCGATCGATTTTTTTGCTCTCTGCACTTTTTATCATATACAGATTCCATTTTTTTGCCTTACCTGTTCCACTGATCACATAGAGCTTATTATTTCTTTGGCAAATACTTTGAATTTCTGAGTTTTCATCTATTAAATAAGCATTTTTTTCACCATAATCATGAATTGATAACGTATGCTCATAGTTTTTATGATCTTCACAAGGAGATGGGAAACCCACTGTTTTTAACTGGATTTTTTCTATGTTCCATATGGGAACCAAATCATAACGAATATAGGGGCTGTACTTTCCAAAATCAATACGGATATTGTTTATCACCTCATTTACTTTGAGTCCCTCTGGCATGTCTACTATTGTGACATCTGCCATCTTAAAAAGATAAGGAGCATTGATTGTCTGCCAGGGAATTCCATTTCTCACAAATAACTGATAGAGATGATTGATGTATTGTAAATAATGAGTATTAGGATGTAGTTCTATGGTTATTTCCCATGTTTTATCCGTTTCTATCGTTCCCTTAAATCTGGGGCAGCGATTCCATAGTTCCTGTATTTGCAGATAATCACTTTGAATCATGATCGTCATTAAATGAAAGTTTCCTTTTGCTTTCATAGATTCGATTATATCTGACATCTTATAGTCCGATTGTGTCAAATCAGCCTCATCCATCGGAAACATCAAATGATGGGATCGATCCAGAAACTGCTTTTCGATAATCCCTGTTTTTATCTGGTAATGGTTCATATTAAACGACAACTCGTCCATTACTCGGCGCTCTAAACTCTGATACATTTCTTCATTTGTCTCTGCAAGGGATAAAAAGACACCTTCCATCAACGCTTTAAATAGCACGCGTTCCTCAAGACTGCTAATTGACTGAATTTCTTTTTGTATCATTTGCCTTATTTCTTCTGTACGATCCATGCTTGTGCTTCCTCCGTTAAAAAAATTAACCACTATTTTTATTTTTTATTTCCTCTACGTGATTCATCTGCAACGCCTTTGTTATTTCAAAACTATTGAAATAGTTTATAATTTAGGAAATTCTACTGTTTCTATATTAGGCGCTGCCTTTCCTGCTGCTAAAATGTCCTTATATGTCTCTTCCCATTTTCTATGCCATAGATATAGATAGCATATATATACAACCAAAAAAACTTGCAAAGAATTAAACAAAACTAATATCAGTATGACTAAATATCTACTAATAACTATAAGCGGATCTGACATATGCCAGCTCCAATAGATTATTGGTCCTATAAATAGTTGAAAGAAAAACCCGAAAACAATTATAATTTCTAATAAAACATCTACGCTATACTGTGTCATTCTTTTTATAAAAGCACTTTCCCTATTTTTACTATCAATACCTCCTCCCTCCATAATAAAACAAATTAGGGAATATCCGCTCTGCATCAAGCCCCTATTAGAAAAGGAACATACTTGTTTTATTATAGATAAAAGATAAGCTGGCATACATTTTGCTATACCAACTAAAATACCTGGTATAAAGATTAATTTCTTTTTTTTCATTTTTCTTTGAAATTGTACAATCACACATATTGAAATTAGAGGCTGTAAAAAAACACAAATAAAAGGCGGTAATATGAGAAATATATCCCTGCTTCCAGCTAAAAAAGGAAATTTTTTTGATAAATAAATCATGAATCGATAAAGATTTATTTGTATACCCCCACACAAAGGCATCCACCAAAAAAAAAACACCATAATTTTGCAGTACTAAATTCAATATTCGGATTAATTTTTTATTCCGCTTAACATTATTAAACTTCAAAAGTAATTCAGCAATATTTTTTTTATCCCTTTGAATAGAAAATAAAATTAAAAATGCTATAAACAAAAGATAAGTTTTTATTAATTTCATAAATTCTCCAATTCCTTTTTTGTCCTCCTCGATTTTAACCCTTTGCTATCTTAAAATCACCAAAACAAATTTATAATTTGGGAAATTCTACTGTTTCTATGTTGGGAGCAACTTTTCCCTCTGATAGCACATCTTTATATGTTTCTTCCCATTTTGTATTCCATAAATACAAATGGCATGTATATAAAAATCCAAATATTTCAATGGAATAAAGAGCCGCTAAGATTGCTATTAATAGATACTTCATAATAACCATTAACGGTTCTGACAAATACCATGTCCAATAAATAATTGGTCCTACTAAAAATTGGAAAATATATATTAATACTTCCAGAATGGCTAATATGTCGTCTACTGCATATAATGCCATCCTATCTTCTAATATCCTTGCTCTTTTCTCTTGATTATTATTTTCGTCCTTATCTAACACAAAATAAATTTGTGAGTAAATATCCAGCGAAAAAAAACATTTCTTTTTTATTAAGATTATGTATTGAGGCAGATAGTGAATTACTCCTTGAATTATGCCCGTTATAAAAATAAATTTCTTCTTCTCCAGTTTCCTTTTGAATTGTGAAATTACACACATTAAAATCAATGGCTGTAATGAAAAGCATATGATAGCCGGTAAAATGGGATAAATATTCTTATTTCCAAGTGAAAAGTTTTTTGATACAAATACCACGGCTCTATAAAAACCCATCTGCACAAATATCCCAAAAGGTATCCACAAAAAAAATATTCCACAATTTTTGAATACTAATTTAAATATTCGAATTATCTTTTTATTCGTTTTAATATTATTTAACATTGAAAAAAATTTCGTGACACCTCTTTTCTGCTTTTGAATTTGGAATGATGCACCAACTAATAAAAATATAATATAAATTAAAATATGAATTTTCATGAATTCTCCAATTACTTTAATCGATTACTCTATTTATATTTTTGGAAATTCAATTGTTTCTATATTAGGTGCTGCTTTTCCTGCTGATAAAATGTCCTTATATGTCTCTTCCCATTTTCTATGCCATAGATATAGATAACACTTATATATAACCAAAAAGACTTTCAAAAAATTAAACAAGACTAATATTAATATGAATAAATATCTAATAATAACTATAAGCGGATCTGACATATGCCAGGTCCAAAAGATTATTGGTCCTACAGATAGTTGAAAGAAAAACATGGAAAAACTCATTGTTCCTAATATAGTATCTACTTCATACCGTGTCATTCTTTTTGCAAAGACACTTTCCCGATCTTTGCTATCAGTACTTCCCCCCTCCATAATAAAATAAATTGAAGAATATTCGCTCAGCGTCAAGCCCGTTTCCCAAAAAAAACTTGTTTTATTATAGATAAAAGATAAGCTGGCATATATTTCGCCGTACCAACTAAAATACCTGGTATAAAGACTAATTTCCTTTTTTTCATCTTTCTTTGAAATTGAGCAATCACACATATTGAAATTAGTGGCTGCAATAAAAAACAAATGAAAGCCGGTAATCCCGGATATATGTCTCGTGTTCTCTGTGGAAATGTTTCTGATAAAAGCACCATAAGTTTATAAAGATATATTTGCCCCAGAAAACATAATGGAGTCCACAGATAAAATATACCATGATTTTTAAATATTATTTTGAATATCCTTATGACTTCTGAAGTGCTCATTATATTAATAAATAATGAAAAAAAACCGTATATGCTTTTCCTTTCTTTAATACATATAGCTAGCGTTAATAATAAATAAAAAAGTATATGCAATTTCATATGCCTCCAATATTTAATCTGCTTGCATAGACTATCACCGTTCCTCAAGACCGCTAATTGACTAAATTTCATTCTGTATTATCTGTTTTATTTCTTCCATGCGATTCATGCCTGCGATTCATCTGCGACTCCTTTGCTATCTTAAAATCATTAAAACAGATTATAATTCGGGAAATTCTACTGTCTCTATATTGGGAGCCACTTTTCCTTCAGATAGTACGTCTTCGTATGTCTCTTCCCACTTTGTATTCCATAAATACAAATAGCATGTATATAAAAATCCAAATATTTCTATCGAATAAAAAAACGTTAAGATCAATATTAATAGACACCTAGCAATGACCATTTGCGGTTCTGATGAATACCACAACCATGAAATAATTGGTCCTAGTGGATAATGAAAAAGAAATATTAATACTGCCAAAGCAGCTAATATATCGTCTGCTGCATATAATGTCATCCTATCTTTTAATATCCTTGCTTTTTTTTCTTGATTGTTATTTTTGTCCTTATCCAGCACAAAATAAATTTGTGTGTAAATATCCAATGGCGGGAAAATTTTCTTTTTTATTGAGATTATATATTGTGGCATAAAGTAAATTAAGCCTTGAATTATGCCTGTTATAAAAATATTTTTTTTCTTCTCCAGTTTTCTTTTGAATTGTGAAATTACACACATTAAAATCCATGGTTGAAAAATATAACAAATTGTAGCCGGTAAAAAGGGATATATATTTCTATTTCCAAGTGAAAAATTTTGCGATAAAAAACTCACGGTTTGATAAAGTCCAATCTGCATAAATACCCAAAAAGGTATCCACAAAAAAAACGTTCCACAATTTTTAAATACTAATTTAAATATTCGAATTGTCTTTTTATTCTTTATAATATTATTTACTCTAAGAAGTAAGGTGGCGAAATTTTTTTTATTCCTATGAATCTGAAATAAAACAATAAATGCCATAATTATAATATAAAACTTCATAAATTTTCCCAATCACTTTAATCGATTTTGAGTTCATAATACTAATACCAGTAGCTGCTGCTTCATTTCTTTCATATGGCTCATTGTCTATGACACCTTTGCGAGGTCATCGATATCAAACGCTGTTCATAGTTTGTTTTATTATAGATAAAAGATAGGCTGGCATACATTTTGCTATACCAACTAAAATACCTGGTATAAAGATTAATTTTTATTAATTTCATAAATTCTGCAATTCCTTTAATCAACTTTAGGGCCATAATACCAGATCGTTTGGACTTCCATGGGATCGCCTTCTGATTCCTTAGATAAATATATTTCAATGGATCCTTTATTTACCCCGCCATTACCAAGATTAGTTTTTATATAGATATCTCCATCTTTTACAAAATATTTTTCTTCCCCATATATAATCTCTGTTGAAATAGCGGAACCATAATATGGCATAAATTCATCAACATAAACTAAATCCTCACCCAATTCCTCCACTACTGCTTCTTCTGTAAGTTTTAACGTTGTGGTATTGCCTACAATCTCGCTTAAAGTATTCGGATCTAAAAAATCTACACCTATTTTAAATATCTTTATCCCATTTGGTACCAAAACACCAGTAACTGCTGCTTTAAGTGTTCCATACCATCCATTGCCATAGTTATTATCATTCACACGTTGCATCATCACTGACAAATATGCTCCAACCTCTGGTATAAAACCTGTTGCATTTATTATAACATTGTCTGCTCGTCTAAGATAATCTATCTCACTTTGATAATAAGTATGGTATTCTTCAACATTTACATCGTATTTTTTCAAATGCTCTGCCAGTCTTTTATCCTCCTCGATTTTATCCCAAACAGTTTTTATATTTTTCTCCATCTCAGACTCGGCACCACCAGGTCTTCTTAAACTCCCATCAGCCTCAAAGAATTCCGAACCGTCTCTTCTTTTTTGTTCATATTCTGCCAACGCAGCTACAATCCCGTTGGAGCTTGGCATCACGCACTCCTCATTTAATGGACTCGACACATTGATTTCTATATCCTGCATATGTATTTGATCACCTATTAACAAAACACCCTGATCTTTACTATGCAGCCATATATAGTCCTGAGCACTTAGTGTAACCTCCTTCGCAGTCACTTCTATCTGATCTGCAGTAATCTGAATATTTCCTGTCGAATTTATTTGTATATTCTCATCATTTACCAAAATTGAATTGGTTTTTGCTGCTAATAGTATTTCTTCACCGTTCAAAGCCAATCCAAGCCCCCCTGGTGTTGATAAGATTTTTGTCTCTTCTAAAGGACTACCCTTTTTGCTTCCTTGACCGGCATTAACAATATTTTGGATTTTTTCAGCACCTGCATCTGCAGAACCAATAATATATCTCTTATCTTCACTGTTTGTCGCAAAATATAGCTGTAATTGATCACCTATTTCAGGCCTTCCACCATACCCACTATAATAAACTGGTTGAGTGTGCCAGCTTTCCAGTGCTAATCCAACGGCATCTGTATCCAAACTCAACTGCACCTGGCCAAGCTTAGAACCAATTACTTTACCCGTTAGAGCAAGTCCCTGCATCATTTTATTTTCCAGAATTGCTAATTTGTATTCTGTCTCTGGTTTTAATGTGTATCTGTATAAACATTCGCCTTGATACATATATATTTCTTTTTTTATTACAATCAGGTATTTATTTTGGTACATTACAATTGAGCCAAATTCAAGATTTTGACGACCACCTTCAATTTGATATGCTTCGCCATTTAGATCAAAATCCAAATATCTTTTTGTAAGAGTCGCTCTTACGTGAATCATATCACCTGTTTCTACAGTTCCGACATGCAGCTTTACTCCTGGCATTCTCACCTCTGCAAACAAAGGTCGATGGAAAGTGGAAGCAATTCGTTTTAAAAACTCCCAATCGGTTTCCTGATACTGCAATAAAAATTGCCCGGTTAACTGCTGGCTCTCCTCTTCCAGCCATATATATGCGCTCTCTGGATATGAATTGAGTATGTAACTAAAGAGTTCGCCAAAAGACATACTTTCCTGCTGAAACGAGCGATTTCTTTTCTTTCTATCCAGAAGAATGGTATAGGAATACGCTTCAATTTCACCATAAAGTACATGATCAGACCAATAACTTGTAGTCTTCTCTATAATTCCGCAAAACAACGCTTTTCCACCATCTCTATTTGTGGTTAAAATAAGCGGACTTCCACATGCCAGTTCGCGATTCAAGAGTTGTTTTTCTTCTATCTGTAATAATAAATGCAAATGTGCATGCTCGTTAACGCTCTGATCAATTGTCATATCTTTAATTAAATATGTTTCGCTAATTTCTTTTAGTTTCAGTTCTTTCAGTATAATTTTACTCATATTTTTGGTTTTTCCCCTCCAATACATTTAATAAATAACAAGTATATGCAATTTCATACACCTCCAATATTTAACCGACTTTAGATCCATACCCCCTGGATTTCATTTTTATTTCAATCAGGTATTTATCATCTGCGACTCCTTTGCTATCTTAAAATCACCAAAATAAATTATAATTTAGGAAATTCTACTGTTTCTATGTTGGGAGCAACTTTTCCCTCAGATAGCACATCTTCATATGTTTCTTCCCATTTTTTATTCCATAAATACAAATAGCATGTATATAAAAATCCAAATATTTCTATGGAATAAAGAACCACTAAGATTGCTATTAATAGATACTTTCCAATAACTATTAGGGGTTCTGATGAATACCATATCCAGTAAATAATTGGTCCTACTATAAATTGTAAAAGAAATATTAACTCTGCCAAAACAGCTAATATATCATCTACTGCATATAATGCCATCCTATCTTTCAATATCCCTGCTCTTTTCTCTTGATTGTTATTTTTGTCTTTATCCAGTACAAAATAAATTTGTAAATAAATATCCAATCGGGAGAATATTTTCTTTTTGATTAAGATTATATATTGAGGCATGTAGTAAATTGCACCTTGAATCATGCCTGTTATAAAAATAAAATTTTTCTTCTCCAGTTTCCTTTCGAATTGTGAAATTACACACATTAAAATCCATGGCTGAAATATATCCCATATTATAGCTGGTAAAATGGGATATATATTCTTATTTCCAAGTGAAAAATTTTTTGATAAAAAAACCACGGTTTGATAAAGTCCTATCTGCATAAATACCCAGAAAGGTATCCACAATAAAAATATTCCACAATTTTTAAATACTAATTTAAATATTCGAATTGTCTTTTTATTCTTTATAATATTATTTACTCTACAAAGAAAGTCGGCGAAATTTTCTTTATGCCTATAAATCTGAAATGAAACAATAAATACCATACATAAAATATAAAATTTCACAAACTTCATAAATTTCTCCAGTCACTTTAATCGGTTTTAGTTTCATAATACCAGTAACTACTGCTTCATTTCTTCCATGTGGCTCATTGTCTATGACTCCTTTGAGATCTTATCAGCTCCAGTTCTTTCAGTACAATTTTACTCATATTTTTGGTTTTTCCCCTCCAATACATTCAAAAATGCATTCACTCTTGCTTCATACTCTTCTTGTCCTTTGTTTACATCCTTAAAGGATACGGTGGTTTTCTCTTTTTTTGTCTGCGTACTTGAACCACGTTCAATCTCCTTCTTTGCTCTCCTATAGCCATCCTTAGAATTGGCATTTATGTACCTTTTATAACGATTTTCTGTTTGATGTCCTGAGAACTCGCCATTAATGTAATCTATAATCAACCTCGAAGATTGTTTCCCCTTAGCTTGTAGTGTCGCCTCAATATAGGCATTAAACATTGCATCATTTGAAATCATCTCTTGAGTAATAACCATCTCATCATTATCCAAAAAGGACCAATACAATGTCTCACCATTTTTATTATATGCCTTATATGCACCGATAAGGTATCCTAAATCAACATCTTCACCATCCGAAGCTTTTATCGTAAGGCTTCTTTCAAAAAAACCGTATAACGATGGATTCTTTATAGAGAGATATTCACAAAATTTCTTTTGCATATCCAGCCCTCTATAGTCCCAACACATACTTTCTGGACTATATCCATTCCACAAAAGAACGCAATCCAGCAAATCTCCTCGATATTTTTTGCTAATTTGATTATCTTTCATATACTGGTTTACTTCCTTCTCTAATTCTTTTAACTTTTCCAGTATTTGCTGAATTACATTTCCTCCCATCTGTCCTGAGCTTATCAATTTAATAATGCCAAATCCCCTACTACAAATTGTCCATCCATCTTGTAACACTGTTTTATAGTTTCCTGCCTTAACGTCCTCTTTTACATCTTGCCATGGAATGATAATTTCCGGAACACAGGCCTGCCCACCCTCTAATATAGTATCTACTTGTTGCGAATGAATTACATCCGCGCCTACACTTTGCATCCTGGCACCGCTCCGACATACTCCAAAGCCTTTGATACAATCTGTTCCTATATCTGTTTCATTGGCAACGTTTCTTTCCTTTTCCTTAAAATGACGATGTTCTGGCACCTTTAGCAAACAGCTGCGCTGCCCGTATTCACATATTATTTCTGCCCCATCTACCACATATTCTTTACTCATAAAACACCACCTTTAGTCATGTGTTATCTTTTCAAATTGAAATCCGTAAATATGATTTTGGAACATTTGTTCTAATATCTCAAGATCTATAAAATAATATTCTTTTCGTTGATAGCATATCGAAAAAACCTTTTTATTTCTTACTCGACGTGCTGATAATACGATTTTTTTTAATGATCTATCTAAATAATATTCTGTCAAATCACTTAAACCATCTATTTGCATCAATTTTGCCCGCCAATATACCTCGATTCTTTTTTGCTCGATATGTCCCAAGGCGCAAGGTTGATAATCCCCGCCTATTTGATAAGCATCCCATATCTTTTTTACGCCATCCGCTAAAAGCAATGGCTGAGTTTCTATCATGGGCGGAAACACAACTCTATCTGCATCTTTGCACCTGCCCGCTATAAAGATTGCCTCTTTGCTATGAAGTTTATCGGAACCTGGTATCTCAGGTATTATTTGATTACGGAGTTTTCTATTCTGCGTTACTCTGTAGTATTCCATTCAGCAACCCCCATATCTGATTCGTCATGTCATTCTTAATAAAGAGAGTTTCGGCCTCTCCACGGTAATCACCTAATAAAAAATGAGTTTCGACTGGCATCTCTTGATACTGTTTCGTTTCCATTAGTTCAAATAAGGCTGCTTCAAACAAATATTTCATAAGCTTATGGCAAGTATTCAATTCAATCATACAAATTCTCTCTAACTCAATTTCACCAATTTGCATAACATAATATTGGGATTTTTCTTTTACTTTATTGCAAAAAGAAAAATATGCTTCATAAAGCCAATAAAATGGTATTTCTTTAAAGTTTAACTCACCACCAAAATAATAATTTTCATCAAATAACTCGATGTAATAAAATGCTTTTTGCTGTAATGCCCGGGAACGCATTAACGTATACTGTACATATTGAGGTTGCCGCTTTTTATTTTCTTGTCTTTTATTAGTATCATAAACTTCCTGAAAGGAGTGTACGATAGAATCAATTGCAATATCCTTGTTATTGTTGACATAATCCAGCATGCTTTCCCAAAAAGCATTTGATTCATAAACCACCTCTTTGCTAAGGAACTTATCAAGCTTACTCATATTGTCCATTGCTCTTATTCTTCCTCATATTCTTTTTCTTGTTTACCTTTATAATAGGCATGTAATTGTTTTTTGTCTTTGTACAGAATAATCCCTTTTATTTCATTAATCATATTCTCTAATTTTTTTTTTTAATCTCTGCAAGACAATCCGCTCCTGTTGTAAACATTATATCACCCCTCATTCATCTTTACATCTGTTGCATTAATTCCGATCTCATCTGGCAAAATAGAAATGCTACTTTCAGCGCAAGAAAGATTTAGTTTTTCTTCCGCAGAGAGATTAATACTCTTATTTGCATTAAAGTTAATGGATCCGCCTGCAGTAATGCTAACTTCCAGAGATGTATTTATACTTATTTTATTACCACTGATAGCAATATAACTACCGTCAGCACAAACCAGTGATACTGTTCCTGACTGATCATCCAAAATTAGCATCTTTCCGCCTCGTGTGGCCAAGGTCTTTGTTTGATCATTAGAAAATAATTGTTGAGTATCATAATTTTTCTCCTGACCTGCTCCTGCTGCACTTGCCCCCGTCGCTCCCACTGGAGCATGAACAGAGTTTATAATGACCGCATGATGTTCCTCCGAATCCGGAAAATATAAATTTACCCTGTCATTAATTTCAGGCATACAATAAAAAGTAGAGTAAAAAGTAGAGTAAGGAAACCAACTAGTGTTATTTCCAGGATACCGATCCACATCCATCACGATTTTCACAAGATTATTCTTTACTTCTTGAACCGTCCCTGGCAATGATAGTCCGCTGATTCTGCCATTATACTTTCCGGTAACAGTAAATTCTTGATGGCTTGCAAATTGATATTGATGGCATAATATATGGTCACTTATAATAGCTTTAGCCTCTTTAACATACCAGACCGCCCCCTGATCTTCAATACAATCTCCTATATCTAATGTCTGTGCGTCCGGTCCTTCTGTGTTTAATAAGCAATAATGTGAAATTTTTGCCTCACCAACAAAGTCATTTTCTTCCGGTGGAACAATACATTTTACTTCTTGTATCTTCCTTGAATATTGTGTAGATAAAAAATATGGAGTATCACTCAAACTTATTCCACATCTTAATTTAAGCCCCTCTGTAACACTATCAGGTGACAATAAACAACCGGCTCTGGAGGCAATTCTTTGTAAAAATTGCCAATCAGTTTCATTATACTGCATAGTGAATTTTTCCAACTTGAAATCGGTTAACTCCTGCGATAATATATAATCAGTATTATCATATGGACTTAATTTATTTTCCACAATCTGTTGATACAATATATTGCCATCTTCATATACTACATCTTTTTTTTCACGATCCAATAAAATACTATATGACGTTGCTTTTATCTTTACAAGAAAAGAAGGACTATACTCTGATAAATCCGAAAGAACTTCAACAAATGTAACTAAACCGCAGAACACTGTAAACAATCTGCCTTGTTCGCCATATTTTATGCATATACTGCTATTAAATCCCATACCTCTGACCACATTATCATAAGCATCCTGACTCAATGTTCCCGTCAACTCCATCTGGGTATGTTGGTTTGCTTTTTTTACAACCTCAATTTCTGGTTGAAAAAAAACCACACATTCTCCATCTATTATGATCTGTGTCATGATAACCTGATTATTCTCAAATGCAATTGTATTTAGTTTCATAGCAGAAGAATCCACCTCCTCTTCTTAAATTTACTTCCTTCCATCAAAAAAGTTCTCTTCCCAAGTATCATCCTCAAAATCAAAAAACGTCTCTTTCCCCTTATACAGCAGCTCCTGCTCCCGCAGCACCGGCAGTACATTGAATCCCCACCGCTTTCTGCTCACCCAGACAAAGAACTTCATCTCG
>Ga0153942_1000141_pt1 | contig 25122 bp, 20 predicted proteins | sample TSNJ026MetaG_FD_104731 | JGI IMG/M metagenome (GOLD analysis project Ga0153942, IMG submission 104731) | Attine ant fungus gardens microbial communities from New Jersey, USA - TSNJ026 MetaG | ecosystem: Host-associated > Fungi > Mycelium > Unclassified | place: USA: New Jersey, Brendan T. Byrne... | reverse complement strand
TGACCAGCAATATGTTTGGGGATATCTTGTCGGATGAGGCCTCTATGGTGGCCGGTTCCATCGGCATTCTGCCGTCGGCCAGCCTGTCTGAAACCTCCTTGGGAATGTACGAGCCCATCCACGGCTCCGCTCCCGATATTGCGGGACAAAATATTGCAAACCCCATCGCCACAATTTTGTCAGCGGCTATGATGCTCCGCTATTCCCTAAATGACGCCGAGGGTGCTGACAGAATTGAAGCTGCGGTCCAGAAAACCTTGGAGCAGGGTTGGAGAACGAGGGATATTGCCACTGGAGTTCCGGAAGATAAGGTTCTATCTACCTCGGCCATGGGAGACAGGATTTGTCAAAACATATAAATTTGAATATAATGGAAGCAACATACTTCTATGGAGGAGGCTGATACTATGCATGGACACCGTGGAGGTCCCGGCCGCGGCCCAGGGCTTGGAGGGCCTAGAGGGCACCGTCCGCCACCCCATCGCCACCATCATTTTCACCGGCACCGGCACTACCGGCCCCGGCGGCCTATGGGGTGGGGTTGCTTTACATTGTTGCTGCCTCTGCTCCTGATGGGCATTGGCGGCGTGGCGGCATTGCTGATGTGGCTGTTATAAAAAGGAAATATATTTTTCTAGCGGATTAAAGAGACAAGGCGCAAGCATTTCGCTTGTGCCTTGTTGTCACGCAATTGCCGGAAGTGACAAAAAAGGACACGAAAACAAAAAAGTTTTCGTGAAGGAAAATATAATAGATTTTTCCAGTGAAAAACATAGGGAAAAAATTGATTCTATTGCTAAAAGTGTGTATAATAATGGAGAACGCCGGACAATTCGCAATAGTCTTGGAAAAGAGATGGGCCAAACACAAATTCTTTTGTCAACAGCTAATGATGGAGGGGTCCCAATTGAAAGACACAATATTATTTGTCGTGGTGCCATGCTATAACGAAGAGGAAGTTTTGGGAGAAACCAATAAAAGGTTGACAAAAAAGCTGAAGTCAATGATTGAAGGGGAAAAGATTTCCCCGAAAAGCCGGATCTTGTACGTGGACGACGGTTCAAAGGACAAGACCTGGTCGATTATTGAGGAATTTCATGACCGGTTCCCCTTGGTCAGCGGGCTCAAAATTTCCCGCAACCGGGGGCATCAAAATGCCCTTTACGGGGGCTTGATGACCGCCAAAGAATACTGTGACTGCGCCGTCTCCATCGACGCCGACCTGCAGGATAACATCGAGGTGCTGGAGGCCTTTATAGAAAAGTTCGACCAGGGCCGCGACATTGTCTACGGGGTGCGTTCCGACCGCTCCACAGATTCCTTCTTTAAACGCAAGACGGCCACTTCTTATTACACCATGATGAATAAAATGGGGGCCGATGTTATCTACAACCACGCCGACTGCAGGCTGATGTCCAAACGGGCCTTGGAAGCCCTGGCGGATTTCAAAGAGGTCAATTTGTTCCTCAGGGGCATGGTGCCCCTCATTGGGTTTACCACCGATACAGTTGAATATAAACGGGACAAGCGCTTCGCGGGGGAGTCAAAGTATCCCCTCAAAAAGATGCTTGCTCTGGCTTTTGACGGAATCACGTCATTTAGTATAAAGCCTATACGATGGATTACATTTATTGGCTTTTTTATTTTTGCCTGCAGCATCATTGCGCTGCTTTACAGTGTCATCACCTATTTTATGGGCCGGGCCAACAGCGGATGGCCCTCGTTGATGGTGTCCATCTGGATGCTGGGCGGATTGCAGCTGCTGGCCATGGGCATCATTGGGGAATACCTAGGCAAGATATATATGGAGGTCAAGGGCCGTCCCCGCTACATTGTGGATAAGCTTCTTCACCGAGATTAGGGGGCTTAAAAGCGGTTATTAGGGAAAGAGGAATGCAAGTAAAGGTAACACTTGTGTAAAGGATTGTTGCTTTATTGGAATTCCGCAGCTTTTCTCAAGCCGCTTTAAAATACTTCATTTACACCACTTATAGTTTTTGGGAGGAAATTATGGCATCAAACAGGAATGGGAAATCAATTCCGATGGTAGGCGAGATGTCTATTGTCGGCATGCGGGGCTGCGAGGAGATCACAGGGAGGATTGACAACTACCTTCGCCAATGGAGGGACAGCGGCGACAGTTTTGTGATCGGGGCCAGTTGCCCCCGGTTTGGCACGGGGGAGGCCAAGGGGCTGGTGACAAGGTCGGTCCGTGGACATGACATGTACATAATCTGTGACATGTTCAATTATGGAGTGACCTACAAAATGTATGGCATGGATGTACCCATGAGCCCTGACGACCACTTTGCCGACCTGAAACGTATCATTGCCGCCATGGGTGGCAAGGCCCGCCGGATTACGGTGATTATGCCCATGCTATATGAGGGGCGGCAACACCGCAGAAGTTCCCGGGAATCCTTGGACTGCGCTCTGGCGCTCCAGGAGCTGGAGCATATGGGGGTCGCCAACATCATCACCTTTGACGCCCATGATCCAAGGGTACAGAACGCCATCCCTTTAAACGGCTTTGAGACGGTGCAGCCCACCTATCAGATGATCAAGGCATTGACCCGCACGGTGCCGGACATTGCCTTTGACCCTGCCCACACCATGATTATCTCTCCCGATGATGGAGGTATGGGCCGCTGCATGTACTATTCCTCCGTACTGAGCTTAGATCTGGGCATGTTTTATAAGCGGCGGGATTATTCGGTCATCGTGGACGGAAAGAACCCCATTGTAGCCCATGAATATTTGGGCAACGACATCACTGGTAAGGATATTATTATTGTAGATGACATGATTTCCTCCGGCGATTCCATTATAGATATCGCGTATAACCTAAAGCAGCGTGGGGCCCGGCGCATCTTTGTCTTTGTAGCCTTCGGCCTGTTCTGCAACGGGCTGGAGACCTTTGACAAGGCCTATGGCGATGGTGTGATCAACAAGGTATTCTCCACTAATTTGGTTTACCGCACCCCGCAGCTCAAGGCCAAGGACTGGTACACTGAGGTGGATATGTCTAAATATATCTCCTACATTATTGACACCTTGAATGTGGACCGCACCATCAGCGACCTGCTCAATCCGGCCAGCCGGATCCAAACCTTGCTGGAAAAGCGTAAAAATACAGAAAAAACCGTATGACGCGAATGATCATACGGCACAATAACCGTTAGGTCTGTATCTATCCTCCTCCGGACAAAAAAATGCTGCAAGTCGGAGGGGTAATCACAACTTACAGCGTCTTGAGGTGTGTTTAGAGGAGGGTAGAGCAGTACCTTTAGCCTTTAAAGTGGTTTATCAGGTACAAGTTTATTATAACCTTTTAATATTTTTTTTTGTTAAGTCCCTATGAATAAACCTTTAATTTTGCTTAAAACATATGTTTGACAAATTGATCTTAATATGCTATAATATCAAAAAATAGTCTTAATGAATAAAACATCATCAAGGAATTGCTTTACCGAAACGAAAAGCTTTTGACATGTTGGCGTTACCCAATAACTGGAATTTATGAAAGGAGCTCATGAGACAATGAAACGGATTAGCGCAAAAGCTTTGGCCACTTATGAATATATTTTGGAAAGGAGCGCTGAGGGCGTTCCGCCGACGGTGCGGGAAATTTGCAATGATTTGGGATATAAGTCCACCTCTACGGCCCATAAGTTGCTTGTAGAGCTTGAGGAAAGCGGCTACATCGTCCGGGAAAGCGGACTGAATCGGAATATAAAGGTCAATACGGAAAAGGTGTTGCAGGTGCCGGTAGTGGGTACGGTTGCCGCCGGACGGCCCATTACGGCCATACAGAATGTGGAAGGCTATATCCCTTTTAAAGCGAGGGGATACAGCTATGGGGATCTCTTTGCCCTGAATATTAAGGGAGACAGTATGATTAATATTGGCATCCTGGATGGGGACATGGTGGTGGCAAAACAAAGCAACTACGCCGATGACGGTGAAATTGTGGTGGCTATGATTGAGGATGAGGCGACGGTAAAGCGGTTTTATAAGCGTGAGGGGCGGTTTATGCTTAAGCCGGAAAACAATGATTATGAGCCCATTATGTGCGATGAAGTGGCGATTTTGGGCAAGGTGATCGCTTGTATCCGCTCCTATGAATAGTATAAGCCGGGTTGTGTGAAAACAGGGGAAAGCGATAGAAGGCGAATGTGGATTCCGTACAGGCAAAGGGAATTATAATCCAATTTTAGGAGGACAAAAGATGAGTAAGTACGACGAAGCCATGAAGCTGCTGGACGAAAAATTGGGTAATAAGGACGGTCTGATCTCTCTATCCACCATCGCGCTGGAACCGGGGGCCGAGGGCAAAAACTGCCCCGCCGCCCGTATTGTGGACGCCTATTATGAGGACGGCGCATTCTACACCGTCACCTACGCGACCTCAGGCAAGATGCGGCAGATCGCCCAAAGCCCCGAAGTCGCCGTTTGCATCATCGTTGAAAACTTCACGGCCGACGGTATCGGTGAAAACTTGGGCTGGGTGTGTGACGAGAAAAACGCGGAGATGATGACAAAGCTGCGCACAATATTCGCCGCATGGTATAACGAAGCCAATAACGACGAAGACCACAACACATGCCTGCTGCGCATCCGCCTGACAAAGGGCCTGTGGAATGACGCCCACAAAGGGATCAGAAATGAGATTGATTTTGTCAAAAAGACGGCAAATTAAGTAGCCTTATTTAATGCGGTGAGTGTGTGGATTCATTTTTTTAAGGATGTTTTTACACAGCCTCATCCATATGGCAAAAAGCCTGCGCAGAGATGCGCAGGTTTTTTAGTGTCCCGCCCGTATAAGTAGAGGGACCAACATAATTGAGGCGGAAGGCGCTTACTGTGGGAAAGATCCATACAACTGAGCGGCTGGATACACTTAGAGATTTTACAAGCAGTTAAGAAGAGAGTTGCCTGGGCGATAGGTTAAATTATCCAACCTCACCGGTCAAAGCTCTGAATAATTTTATGAATATAGAATAAACAGCTCCTAAAATTAGGATTGGCTTGTGATATTGATTGAAATAGTGTAAAATTGTAAGGTAACTTGTGAAGGCACAGCTCTGTGAATATGGGAGGAGTAAGGTGGTTGAGGTCAAATCCGTGACCAAAGCATTTGGCAAGGAAAGGGTTTTAAACCAGGTAAAGCTTACTTTGCCCAACGACGCAGTTGTCTCTATAGTGGGGCCAAACGGGTCGGGTAAATCCACTTTGCTGTCGATTATAACTGGGCGTCTCAGGCCGGATAGCGGCAGCGTGATGGTAGATGGGCAGGATATTGCCCTCCATCCGTACGCTGCCCGCCGGATTGGATATGTGATGCAGCAAGATACTCTGTTTGCGTCCCTGACAGTGGCCGACAACATACGGTTTTGGGCCAGTGTGGCAGGGTTGTCGTACAAAGAGGCCATACAGAATGTTGGCGTGGAACTGCTTGGGCTGCAATCCTTCCTGTCAAAAAGGGTCTCCGCGCTGTCCGGGGGCATGCGCCGCCGGACAGCGATCTGCATAGCGCTGCTGTCTCAGCCCGATGTATTGATTCTGGATGAGCCCTTTACCGGCTTGGATTTTGTGTACCAAGAGGAATTAATTACTTATCTCGGACAACTAAAACAGTTAGGCAAATCAATTTTATTTACCAGCCATAATGCGGGACAAATCCAGGAACTGAGCGACCAGGTGTATGCCATCCATGATGGAAAGCTGACGTTTGCCTTTGACCGGGACCGGTTGGTTTCCTTGCGGCAGCGGGATATCAAGGATGAGCTGATGAAGTTTGTAATGGGGGTTGAAGAAGTATGAGCGATGAAAACAGATTTTATGAAAACGATGCTCCGGAGGAGCAAGATATGCAGCCGGAGCCGTCCCAAGAAGCGGCGGGGAGTACCCTGGAACAGGGGACTCCCCAGGAAACAACCGCTCCGGTAAGCCAACCCGAGCTACAGCCCAATGGGCCGCCTGCATGGGGGGCCGCCTATGACGCGGTGTCACCAGCGTCGCAACAGGCAAGTGCCGACGATGATTTTTACAGTGAGGCTTCCTCTAATTCTAATCCTGCGCCTGCCCCGGATGCCACGTATGCTCCCGATCCCAACGATGGGGCCCAACCACAGGCTATGCCGCCTTATCAGGCCACGCCCCAGCAGGAAATGCAGAGCCAATATCAGGACGGCCCTGCCCAATATGGTCAGCAATTCCAATCCCAATCCCCGCCCCAGCAACAGTGGATCCCCAATGGCCCATATGATCCCTATGAGGCTGCCGCTGTGCCTGCCCAAAAGAGGCCCAAAATAGCTATTATATTGGTGGCGGCAGTGGCCGTCATTGCTTTGTTGGCGGTGGCCATCACCGCAATTGCCCGGTCCGGTGGAGGTAGGGACTCTTCGGTTGAAGGCAAGTTGTACGCCGCCCTGGCCAAGACCTTTAGCGGCGAGTATGAAAGCCGTTTCCCGGATTTCAGCCGTTTTTCTGAAAAGCCCACGGAGCAGTCCGTTCAAGTTCATCTGAATGATTACGCCGATACAGCTTTTGATATTAGGCTGAAAACCGACTTGGCCGCGAAAAAAATTATGGCTCAGTTTGCCTTTGCCGCCGACAATAAGAGTGTGGACAATCACCTATTTATCTCCCCGGATATGCTGGCCCTTTACACCACCTTCCTGGGTGAGGAGCAGTACATTACGGCAGATCCCAAGACATTTGCCGCCGATTGGAACAATTCCGTTTTTGGCGAGAGCCTTGGCGAGGTCCCTGAATGGCTGGATATGGGTGATTTGCTGAACAGCCTCTTTGAAGGGGATGTCACCGCTCTTTTAGAGGAGATTGACGGTACTGGTGCCCCCCAAGTCGATTTTGGGGAACACTTTGTGGACGGCATACAGCTATTTAATGAAGCCGTAGAATTGAAGGATGATGGAACCCAGGAGGTCAGGATCGGGGGGAAAACCGCCGATTACGACAGGTATACCTATTATGTGGATGGTGCTATCCTGCTCAAAGCCATTGAGTCAATGAGCGGCTCTATGGAGGAGCTGCAGGATACCTACAGCGGTTACACCTATGATTCTTCCAGCGGTATTCGGTCTATGGACGACTTCACCGTCTCCTTCTATGTGGGCAGCGGCGGCACGGTTTCACGCATCCAGGTGGAGGATTTCCGCATCCGCTCCACCTATGGGGACAGCGTCAGAATGGATATTACCATGGATATCAAAGGTGAGGAACGCCCCACGGATGAAATGGATCTCAGCTGGACCGTGGACGATGGCAATGGCGAGTCCGCCTTCCATTTTACCCGTTCCGCCGGGGTAACTGGCAGCGGTGTAGTCACCGACTACAGCGAGTTGGTGTATACCGATAATTGGGGGGATGACTACAACTTTGTCCTGGATATCCGCTGGGATCCTCAAGCCAGCAAGGATAACTTTTCCGTCAGCTTTGAGTATGAGGACGAATACTATGAAGAAAAATTTGGCGTAGATGTAGTGGGCAATCTGATGGATGAGAACGATCAGGTGACCCTTTTAGACGCCAACATCAAGATTTGGGAGGAGTACATCTCTTACTATGCGGAGGGCAGTCGTGACACCCTGTTGGATGTGGACTTCCAATACGGCATCCGCACCATTGATTCCAGTGATGTGGATTTGGACAGTGCCAAGGGAACGGTGTCCCTCTTTGATCTGACCCTGGAGGACCTGCAGGATATGCTTGGCGCCGGGTACACCTATAGCTTTAGCGGTGGCACGGGTGTTCTGTAAAAAAATAATGTTATGTTTATAGCAAAAACTTTTTTTAAGCTGTTTTTAGTTCACTGGAAGCGGTATGTAGTGTTGATCTGCCTGACTGTCCTGCTGAGTTTCTCAGCGGGGCAGTTGGGCAACTTTCTTCTCTATCAGGAGGCCGTGGACCCTTTTGTGGTCATCATAGTGGATGAGGACGACAACCTGGTTTCCCGGACGTTCTACAGCGCCTTGAACCAAATTGATGACCATGAAAGACTGTTTTCCTTTATCAAGATGAAACAGCCGGCAGCGATGGCGAGGCTGCGGGAGGATGAGGATGTTGTGGCGGTGATCATCATTCCTCAAGGCTTCGTAGATGATTTGCTGTATGGGCGCAATACCCCATTCTCAGTCACCTACAACAGCGCCGCACCCTTGCGGGCCGGACTGGTTCGTCAGTTTGTGGAGGCGTTGACGGAGATGTTTGCCGCAGCGCAAAAGACGGTGTACGCCTCTCTGGATTATGTGAGGGAATATGGATCAGATGAGGCGTATGACGCCGCCTTTCAACAGGTGAATATGAGGCTGCTGTCCCTGGCGATGGAGAGGCAGCGGCTTGTGGAAAGCCAAACGGTGTCTGTGCTGGGGCCGGTGAATATCTTCACCCACTACGGCATAAGCGCGGGTGTTTTTGTTATGCTTTTGGGCGGCCTGCTGCTGATAGATGTGCTCCAGAAAAATGGTAGCCAAGACCTCTTTTTGCGGCTGAGGCAGATGGGGGCCGGCGCCTGGAAAGTGACGGGAGGCATTTTGTTTGCCCTGTTTCTGTATTATCTGGCTATCGCTTTGCCTGTCGGTCTTTGCCTGTCTTTAGGAACGGGGCTGCTCGGCGCATACACCCTGGCAGGGATTGCCTTAACAGCCCTCGCGGGAGCGGTGATAGCCCTGGCGGTTGCTGTATGGCTATCCCGTTCCCTGTGGTCAAACGTTTTTTTATTACTTTACTCCTTGCTGAGCCTGTTTTTGTCCGGTGGGATTCTGCCCTCCCCGTACCTGCCTGACGGTGTGCAGGCGGCGGGCAGGTGGACGGCTCATTATTGGCTGGTAGAGCTGTTTGAGGGACAAGGGTCCTGGCGGTCCATTGCGGCTGTTATTGCTCTATGCGCCGCGTGGGTGCTTTTTGCTTGGCTGGGAGTTCAAAGGAAAGGCAGGGCCAGGAGAAAATGAGATTTTTATGGACAGCGTTTTGGATGCACTGCAAGCGGATTTTTGGAAGAGGCGGGGTGTGGGTGGTATTGGTTCTACTGCTCTTGAGTTCCATGGGGACGGCTCTGTATGTGGGCCGGGATAATCCGGTAGTGGTGAGGGTAGGCGTGATTATGGATCAGCAGTCAAAAGTGGCCTGGGGGGTGGTGAACGCCCTTGAGAAAAATAATTCACTGCAATTGGAGGTGGGGGAGTATCCCCATCTGGAACAATATATTGAGGTTGTGGAAAAGGGCGAGATGGAATGCGTCTACGTTTTGGCCCAGGACTTTGACGCCAGAATCGAGGCGGGTGATTTATGGGGGATTGTGACGTTGATTCACTCTCCGGGGTCAGTGGTGTACCCGCTGGTCAACGAGGCGGTGTATGGAGCGGTGTTTGAGAGCTGCGCAAGCCTGCTGGCCGCCGACGTTTTAGCCGGGATTCTGGAGGTGGATGCCGCGGGACTGCTGGAGGAACTGGAAACTAGGATGGATGGGTACGGCGATGGGGGGCAGCCGGTTCTTCCTGACAGCGGTTACAGCCAAGGCAAAGAGGCGGCCCATCAAGGGGAAGGCCGGCGCATTGTGCATGGAGTAATGGCCTTGCTTCTGCTAACCCTGGTGATGCTAATTTTGCCCGCGTTGATTGAGGAAAAGGAGGCTGTTTTTATTCAGCTTGTCTTAAAAAAGCAATATATCTATAGCCTCTCCCTATTTTTGGCCCTATTTGTGTTAGGGCTGGTTGCTGGTGCTCTATTCCTTTTAACAGCGGGCCTTGTAAATTTCACGGTTCTATATCCTGCCGGGCATGAATTGGCGGCCTTAGCTTTATACGCCTGCTCCCTTGGAGCTATGGGCACGGCAATATTCATTCTGGGCAAGGACGGGAATTTATTGAACACAGCGTTTATCTTTATTTTTCTAATTGTTTTGGTGGCTGGGGGCGTTTTTTTTGATCCTATGGAGGTGGGGAAGGCATATGCGCTGTGGACGGGAGTGGTCTGGACTAACAGCTATTTAAGGTTGCTGAGTTCAAACAATTTTCAGAGTAGTATGCCTATGGCGGCCGCTGCGCTGCTGTCTCTGGCGGCAGGCATCCTCCGCTTATGGGCGGCCGATAGGAAGCGGAACGGATATGGCCTGTTACACTTTAAAAAATAAAAGCGGAATAGTTTTCTGCATCTTTACTTGAAAAATAATGGAATGGCAAGGCTTTTTAATTCTGTGGCTGACTGTTTTTTCTGCATCTAGGGCCTTCGGTATGATTTTGCCGCCAGGGACATAAGATATAAAGATGGAAATAGCTTGACCAAAATACATATATTATGTAAAATAATGTTACCAGGTTTCGCCGTTTTCCGATTATCGAAGAATCTTTGGAGGAACATGGATCTTGAGAAAGTTTTTTTACGGTGCAGTATTGATTTTACAATTGATCTCCCTTACGGGATGCTCGGTTTTTCGACTGGGGGAAGGGTTTTCCCAGGAAGCACCTTCTTCATCACAAAGCCCTTCTTCACATTTGGACAACAAACCTGAGCCAGAGCTTGAACCTGAACCGGTTGTCAGCCCTGTGGAGGCTGATGGAGAGATGCGGGCGGTGTGGATCGCTTACTTTGAGCTTACGGAAATCTTTGAAGGCCAAACTGAAGCGGAGGCTGCCCGAAATGTGGATAGTATTTTCGACACAGCCAAAGCCCACGGGTTTAATACCGTGATTGTGCAAGTCCGTCCCTTTGGGGACGCGCTATATTCCTCCGCCCTGTTCCCGTGGTCTCACATTCTAAATGCCGGCGGCCTGCAAAATCAGGACCCGGGATATGACCCCTTGGCCATGATGGTGGCGGCCGCCCATGAAAAGGACCTGGAAATCCACGCCTGGATAAATCCCTACAGGGTTCAGCTCAACAGCGCCCGCCCGCCGGTGCTGGCCGATGATAACATTGCCGTTCGGTGGCTGAATGAGGGGAGCCGGAATGTGTTGGCCGCCGAGGGCGGCTATTACTACAACCCGGCCCGGGATGAGGTCATTGACCTGGTAGTCCGGGGTGTGGAGGAAGTGGCCGCTAACTACCAAGTGGATGGCATACATTTTGACGACTACTTTTATCCCACCACATCCGCCGACTTTGACGCTGTGGAGTATGAGGCGTACTTGGCGGGTGGCGGGGAATTGGGGCTTGACCGGTGGCGGCAGGACAATGTCAGCCAGCTTATAAAGCGGGTTTATGAGGCGGTGAAGGCCGCAAATCCCCGCATCCAGTTTGGATTGAGCCCTCAGGGAAACCTGGAAAACAATTACCTCACCCAGTATGCCGATGTGCGCGCGTGGGCATCCACAGATGGCTATATAGACTATATTATGCCGCAGGTATATTTTGGATTTGACAATACGGCGGCCCCTTATTTGGAGACCATCGCCGCTTGGGATGCATTGTGCGCCCAATCGGAGGTGAAGCTTTATATTGGATTGGCCCCCTATAAGGTTGGCCTCTATGACCAATGGGCCGGAGAAGGCGCCTCTGAATGGGCGGAGAATACCGATGTGTTGTACCGCCAAATCTGCGAAGCCCGTTTATTGGGGGCGTATAAAGGCTTTTGTATGTTCCGGTACGATTCCATATTTGATCCTGATGAAGGGGTTGCGGAGGCCGTAAGCGCTGAATTGGAGGCATTTCGCGTGTTGCTGGAGGAGGCGGTGGAGCTTCCGGCCCAGGCGGCCTCCGATACGGAAGCTGATGCCGGCGCGGATGAATAGCTGGCGGCGTATAGGCCGCAGATGACTTAACCTTATAGATTGGACAGCTTTGGTTGCATATTCAGACAATTTTAGAAAGGACGGGATACAACGTAACGAAAGCGGACCGCTTTCGGCAGGAGGAAAAAATAATGGCAAGAAGAAGCCGGAAGGCCCAACATACTTTGGCAATGGTCACAGCAGTTTTATTGGTGGTGACGCTGGCGGCTGTGGGCGTATTATTTGTGATCCAGGGCAGTAACCTTCCAATCAACAGCTCCAGTTCACTGGAGCCCTCACAGCCCTCGGAATCTGAACCTGATCTCCCCCCTACGGAGGAATCTTCCCGGGAGGAAGCATCTTCTCAAGCGGAGGAAGCTGGGGATGTCCCCACTATGGCCGTGCCGGATTTGGGGGCGGATAAGCCTGAGAAGATGCTGGCCGCTTACCTGATCCCTGGAAAGGACTTCTTGCTGGATCCCGACAATGAGACGGCCGAGGATTTGATGGAACAGATTGACGGTTTGATGGAGGATGCCCTGGCGTTGGGCCTCAATTCTCTGATTGTAGATTTGCGTTATGATGAGAAAATGATTTACGATTCCGCCCACTTTGATTCTATTGCCGAGTTTGACTGTTTAAAATACATAACGGAGCAGGCGGATGAAAATGATTTGTACGTATACCTTCAATATGAGGCTAAAAAAGCCCCGTCCGGCGGAGAGGCGCTGACCCTGGCTCAAGTGGGGGCCTCCGGTCTGAACCAGATTGAGGCGCAGGTGCGGGAGCTTGTGGAAAACTATGATTTTGGCGGCCTGATTATTACCGATTATGACACGCCTGAGGATGAGGTGCCCTATTGGACCTATTTGGCGGCCCAGTCCGGTGTGGGGTATAATAATTATTTATACCTCAGCTCAGAGGCCGTTGTCAGAACAGCCGCGCTGGCCGCCAAAGAGGCGGACAAAAAGCTCAATGTAGGCTTATTGGTGGCCCCTGTATGGGCCAATGAGGAAAGCCATGAGGAGGGCAGCGATACCCAAGCGGAGTATGAACAGTATTGGGACGGCCATGCCGATACGGTAAAATATCTGGACGGCGGATACCTTGACTATGTCATTGTGGACAACCACGGCACCACCGGGGACAGCGAGATTCCCTTTGAGGCGGTGACCCAGTGGTGGTGCGCCATAGCCGACCGCAACAGTATTCCCTTATATATGCTCCACGCCTCGGATCAGGTGGGCTCCGGCGGGGAATGGAGCGATTCGGGCCAACTGGCCATGCAGGTGCTGGCGGCTAAAAAATATACCACCTATCAGGGCAGCGCCTTTGCCTCCCTCACCGGGCTGGCCGGTGATACTACCGGCAGCACACGGACCCTGCTAGGCGCCCTGGAAGGCACCGTCACCGAGACCCATGTGAGCACTAAGCTACAGATCACGAATCTGAGCCATTATGAATTTGCCACCCAGGAGCCGGTGATCTATATCCGCGGCTCCTCGGACCCCAATCAGGCGTTGACGGTCAACGGGGAAACAGTGGAGCAGGACGGCAACGGCTATTTTGTGTATGCGGCCCGCTTGGATGTGGGGCTGAATACCTTTGAGTTTGAACATAAGGGTGACACCATCACCTTAAAGATTACCAAGACAGTGCAGGTGCTGGGCGAGGTGGCCCCTCAGGGCGCTATCACCGTTGAGGGCGGCAGTAAGCTTACGGTAACGGCCACCGCCTACGACGGCGCTACGGTCACAGCTACCTTGGGCGGACAGAGCGTCACTCTGACCAAGGATACAGCGGTGGATGAGAGTGAGGACAAGGATTCCCAATACGCCAAGTACTCCGGCGAAATTATGATTCCTGCCGCCACCGACGCGGTGCAAAGCCTGGGATCGGTGTCCTTTTCCGCCAGCTGGAACGGGCAGACTGAATCTGCCACAGGTTCCTCGGTCTCCATCAATCGAAAGCCTAAGCTGGCGGCGGAGGGGCAGTTGGTGCAAATCAATACCTCCGCGGCTGAGACCTTCCCCACCGCCGAGATTAATGACCTGTCCAATCCGGGATACTTCCCCTTGCCTAAGGGAGCCATAGACCGGGCAGTGTCGGACAAGATCACCTATTCCGATGGATCCAAAACCTATGAGTATTATAATCTGGCCTCCGGCAACCGGGTGTATGCCAGTGATATCACGGTGCTGTCCGATACGGGCCTCTATGAAAATACCGTTCAAGGCTTATCGGTAAAAAATGACGGAAAATATACCTATGTCATGATCGGCAACGCCTGGAAGGTCTCCTATAAGATGAGTGTTTCCGGCGGCATGGTGAGCATAGCCTTAAACGACACGGGTTCTGTATGTGATTCCATGCCTAGCCTGACCATGAATCCACTGTTTTCATCGGCGACCTGGTCCGGGACCACCCTGCAATTAAAGCTGAAAAGTGGCGGCAATTCGGTGCCTGGCGTTTATCCCTATTACAGCGATAATACCTTGGTGCTCCGCTTTAATAATCCGGTGGCGGCGTCTGGGGCGACGGTGGTGATTGACCCCGGGCATTCCGATTCCGATCCCGGCGCGCCGGGCTACTATCCCGGCCTGGATGAGAGGGAGCTCAACCGGGCTGTGGCGAATCTGGTAGTGTCCAAACTCAAAGCCCAGGGGGTGAACGCCATTTTGGCGCCCACCGGCAGCGGCGCTACCCTTCGATCCAGGGTAGACTATGCTGCCAGCAACAATGCGGACCTGTTTGTCAGCATCCACCACAATTCAAACCCCAACCCTGAGGCCACCGGAACCGAGGTCTACTACTTTAACAACCAGTCCAAGGCATTGGCCGCCGCTATGGCCTCGGCTATAAGCGGTTCGGCATCCACCACGAACCGGGGAGGGAAATTTAGCTATTACTACGTCACCCGTAACCAATCTTTCCCCGCGGTTCTGGCGGAGTGCGGTTTCGTGAGTTCTCAAATAGAGTACAACAGGCTAATTGAATCCTCTACTCAGGACAGGGTTGCGGATGGCATTGTCAGCGCTGTGATCGGCTATCTCAATGGCAACTACGTATCCTCGGCAACTGGTACGGAGCAAGTGGGGACATCTTCCGGCGCATCTACCAATACCAATACCGATACTAATACCAGTACAGATACAAGCGCTTCCTCTGCTTCCCCAGGGTCTTCCGGGAACAGTTCGAGTTCGTCCTCCTCCATTATCTCTGAATCGGAAGATGGATGGTATTACCCCCCTGTTGAGGAGTACAAAGGCAGCTCCTCGGCCTCTTCGTCAAGCTCATCCCAGCAAGATAGTTTTAGTAAGGCGGATGTGTACGTTTATTAACGGATAGCAGCTATAAGTATAGCCCTTTAAAATGCATGAGAAAGAACCCGGCCAACCTTATTCGGTTCACCGGGTTCTTTGACGCTATATGAGGCCGCTCTATGGCAAGAGGCACTATTGACGCTTATTCAAAGATGAAGTGGAAACGGGTGCTTTGGGTGTAGGTTTCTCCTGGAGAGAGCATATACTCTTTTAGGTAACTGCCGTCCTTCCCCAGATTGGGATATTGGGTCTCCAGACAGATACCGTCATGGTTTTCATGGTTGCCTCCGAAGCTGAAAGGTTCTCCTTTAGCCTTGTTGTCGGTAAAGAGTACAATGGCCTTCTGGTCGGTAAACACATCCATACGCCGGCGGGTGGCCGGATGGTAGAGGGTGGCCTGGGGTCCCTGCGCATCCCCCAATAGGATGCAGCAGTCGTAACCGCCCGCGGGCATTACTGAGGAAAGCAGGGGGAAGCCGGTGAAATCAAAGGGGGTGCCCGTAACCGCCAACGCCTTGCCGGATGCGATCATGTGCTCATCCGTCTCCAATACAGCGTCGCTATCCATATAGAGCTTGTGGGAGGTCACCTTTTCTTGGGCATTGCCGCTTAGATTAAAATAGGTGTGGTTGGTCAAATTAACCACAGTTTCCCGGTTGCTTGTGGCGCTGTAGCTCATGTCTAAAGTGTTATCTGGGTGCAGTGTATAACAGATGCTGGCTTCCAATTGTCCGGGATACCCCTGGTCCCCATCAGGGCTCAACAAGGAGAGCTTGATGGATTCAGGTTCTGCCCCGGCCGCCTCAGCCCAAACCCGGCTGGAAAAGCCGTCGGCACCCCCATGAAGGGTGTTTTCCCCATCATTGGCGGATAGGAGGTATTCCACTTCCCCAATGGTGAGCTTAGCGCCGGGAACACGTCCCGCGGTCCGGCCCATCACGGCCCCCGAAAAGGGAGGCTGGATGTCAGGGCCAACATGTCTTAGGTAACTGAGCACTACATTGTCAAAGCTTCCATCCTTGCCTGGCAGGTAGATGCCCGTAATTAACGCTCCTACATTTAATATTGTCACGGACATGGAGCCGTTATCCAGAGTATATTCATAGACAGGCTGGTTTTGATAGGCCCCGATTTGTGTTTTCTTCATGTAATCACCTCTTGCCCGTATTGTAGCATACCAGCTTATGAAATGCCATACCACACCATATAAATATAATATAAAAAAGGGGATATAGAGTTTTTGTAAAGATGCTGTAATTGATTAACGGGGGCATTGGTGTTATAATTAGTTACCAACATAGTTGAGAATTTATTGCATAAAGAGCATAAATGTTATTAACGGTCTTAAAATGTGAAATGTCGCGACAGCGTGGGACGAGGAACAAACGATTGGCATCATGGGGAGGTATGCGAAGAAATGAAAAAGAGCAAACGGGTATGGCATATACGTCCGGTTATCCTGGTTTTGCTGGCGTTATCGGTGCTGTTGAGTTTGGTGACCCTTTATTTGAAGGAGTATACCATTTTTTATATTGAGGTTGCTGCTGTTTTATTGGCGGCCGGCTATGTCGTTATATCTATTCGCAGCAACCACAGGGACATCTATGCCTTTTTGACCAAGACAGCGGCTGCTTTGGATTTGACACAGAAAAAGGGGATGGTGGATTTCCCCCTCCCGGCCTTGGTAGTCAACGAACTGGGAGAGATTGTCCTCTACAACAGCCGTTTCCGGGAAGAGATACTGGATGCGGGCGATATCTACGGCAAGATGTTTAACCGCATATTTCCGGGACTTGACCCTGGGGCGTCCTGTGTGCCTCAGGGGGTAGAGGCGTCCTACAAAGGGCGCAGATATTCTGTGTTTGGCATGAAATCCGAGGTGCGGGACCGGCAAATGGTGGTCATGATATTTTTGGACGACACCGAGCTCAAGAATGTGAGGGATGAGTTTTTTGCCACCCGCCCGTCGGTACTGCTTATTGTGATTGATAACTACGACGAGTTGTTTCAAAATAGCCGGGAAAGTGAAAGAACCCACATTGCCGGTGAGATAGAGGGTATTTTTGAAACATTCACGGCGGAAAATGAAGGTATTCTCCGCAGGCTCAACCGGGACCGCTATATTATGATTATCGAAGAGCGGTACATGGCCAAGATCATTGAAGGCCGCTTTGCACTCCTGGATAAAATCCGGGGGATTGTCACGTCCGAACGGTTGGGCGCAACCCTTTCCATCGGTGTTGGACGGGGGACCAAAACCTTCCCTGAGGCGGACCATATGGCCCGGCAGGCCTTGGAGATGGCTTTGGGCCGTGGCGGTGACCAGGCGGCTGTCAAGACGCCGTCAGGGTTTGATTTTTATGGCGGCGTCTCCAAAGGGGTAGAGAAGAGGACCAAGGTCAAAAGCCGCATCATCGCCTCCGCCATGGCGGAGATTATTCAAAATTGTGATAATTGTATCGTGATGGGTCACCGCATGGCCGACCTGGATTGCTTTGGTTCCGGTGTAGGGCTTGCGGCGGCGGTTCGGCGTATGGGAAAGCCGGCAGTGCTGGCCATAGATAAGCGGAGCAATTTGGTGGGGGACCTGATGCGCCGGATGGAGGACAACGGGTACGGCGATATGTTTGTGGATCCTGACCGCGCGTTGGAGATGATTACCCGCAAGACCCTGCTGATGATCACCGATACCCATGTGCCCCATATGCTGGAATCCAAGGAGCTCTATGAACAGTGCCCCACAGTTGTGGTCATTGACCATCACCGCAGGATGGTGGGACACATCGATAACGCGGTGATCTTTTTCCATGAGCCCTACGCCTCCTCGGCGTCGGAGATGGTCACGGAGTTGCTTCAATATTTTGACAACGGAGGAGCGGTGGCGCCGCTGGAAGCGGAGGCGCTGTTGGCGGGCATCACGTTGGATACCAAGAATTTCGTACTGAAAACAGGTGTCCGCACCTTTGAAGCGGCGGCGTTTTTGCGTAAAAACGGGGCGGATACCCTGGAGGTCAAACGTCTCTTTTCCAGCAGTATAGAGGCTTACCAAACTAAAACCAAAATTGTATCAGACGCAAGGGTTTATAAGAAGTGCGCTATTGCCGTCACGAATCTGGAAGGCAGCGATATGCGGATTATCGCCCCGCAATCGGCTGATGAGCTGCTGTCCATCAGCGGCGTGAACGCCTCCTTTGTGCTCTATAAAAATAGGAATATGGTGCAAATATCCGCTAGAAGCATGGGGGAAATCAACGTCCAATTGATTATGGAGAAGCTTGGCGGCGGCGGACATCTGACCATGGCGGGGGCCGCGGTGGAGCAGACCTTGGAGGACGCTGTCCGAAATCTAATGGAGGCCGTTGACACCTACCTGTCTGAAAAGGGCGGAGTGCAGGATACGGTTTAAATATATTGCGAGAAGGAGAAGAGAATATGCAGGTTATTTTAAAACAGGATGTAAAGGGCTCCGGCAAGGCCGGGGATGTGGTTAAGGTCAGCGACGGCTATGCGCGGAACTTCTTGCTGCCTAAGGGGCTGGCCATAGAAGCAAGCCCCCAGGCCCTCAATGAGATCAAGCAGAAGAACGCGGCGGTGGAGCATAAGAAAAAAATGGTGGTTGAGGGTGCCGAAGGGGCTAAAGAAAAGCTTGACGGGAAAACCATCAAGCTGACCGCTAAGGGGGGCGAAACAGGGAAGCTGTTTGGCTCTGTCGGCTCTAAGGAAGTGGCTGAGGAGATCAATAAGTCCTTTGGAGTAAAGGTTGACCGGAAAAAGATTGCGTTGGAAAGCGAGATAAAAACCTTCGGTACCTACACCGCCGAGATCAAGCTGTACCAAGGGGTCGTGGCCAAAGTATATGTGCTGGTAACCCAGGATTAACCTAAAAAACCGCCTGTGTTTAGGTCCTTTTGGACCGAGGGGTAACAATGGAGGGTGGATTTTGGTGGATGATACTATTGTTGTGCGAAGGGCCCGGCCTAAGGATGCGGCCCGGCTCTTGGAGATAGGGGATCGGGTCAATGGGGAAACAGATTTCTTAGCCCGGGCGCCGGGGGAGCCTGGTATGACCCTGCGGGAGGAGAAGCGGTTTATCGGCGCTATGATTCGTGAGGAGACCAGCGCTTTCTTTGTGGCCCTCTATGACGGTGTGATTGTGGGCAGTCTCAGTTTTTCCGGCAGTAGGCTTCTCAAATTCCGGCATTCCGGTGAATTTGGCATGTCGGTGCTCCATGAGTACTGGGGGAAGGGCGTGGGCTCCAGGTTGCTCCAGACGATGATACGGTGGTGCCGGGATGTAGGTATCCGGAAGATTAACCTCCAGGTGGTGGAGGGGAATGACCGGGCCATCGGCTTATATAAAAAATTCGGCTTTCAGCCTGAGGGCTGTATGCGGGATGGAATTAAAATCGGCGGGAAGTACCATAATCTATTATATATGGGATTGGTTCTGCCCGATGTGGGCTAGTAGGAAGAATCTCAAGCGAAAAGGAAGTCGTATAGGGTATGGCAAATGAGTACAACCGGGCGGCTGCCGAGACGGCCGTCCTGCCTTATTCTCTGGAGGCTGAACAGTCGGTCCTGGGGGCAATTATTTTGGATACGGGTTGTCTGGCCACGGTGTTGGAGTATTTGAAGCCGGAGAGCTTCTTTTCCGAGCACAACCGCCAGATTTTTTCTATTATGCTTTCCATGTTCAGCGGCGGGGAAGCCATTGACTTTATCACTCTCCTGGATATGGTGGAATCGGAGCAGGTATTCAAAGACAGCGGACAGGCCAAGGTCTACCTGACCCGGTTGGCGGAGATGGTGCCCAGCGCCACCAATGTGGAGGCCTATGCCAGGATTGTTCAGGAGAAGCACTATTTGCGCAGCCTGGTGGAGGCTTCCAAGGAGATCATTACCCAGTCAGGCAGCGGTGAATTTGACGCCAGGGCTCTGTTGGACATGGCGGAGCAGCGAATTTTTGAAATTCGCCAGGGACGGGATGCCAAAGGTCTGAAATCAATTGCCAGCGTTATCCTGGAAACCTATGACCGTCTCCAGCGGATTTCCGGAGAGGACAGGGAACAATATCTAGGATTGTCCACCGGTTTTTTTGGGTTGGACCAGGTCATTACAGGGCTCAACAAGTCGGATCTGCTTGTGCTGGCCAGCAGGCCGGGGATGGGCAAGACCAGTTTTGTCCTCAATGTGGCCCAGAATGTGGCCCAGCGGTCGGGCAAATCGGTGGCCGTCTTTTCACTGGAGATGTCGGCGGACCAGTTGGTGACCCGCGTGCTGTCCTCCCAAGCCCAGATCCCGTCCCCCAACTTCAGAACTGGGCAGATGACCCCGGACGAATGGGCGAGATTGGCCACCAATGCCCAGCTTTTGTCCAAAACCAAACTGCTGTTTGACGATACGGCGGGGGTAACAGTCCCTGAAATTAAAGCCAAGCTTCGCCGTGTCAAGGATTTGGGCCTGGTCATTATTGATTACCTCCAACTGATGACCACAGGACGCCGCAGCGACAACCGTGTTCAGGAAATTTCTGAGATTACCCGAAGCTTAAAAATATTGGCCAAGGAGCTTAACGTGCCGGTGCTGGCTTGCTCCCAGTTGTCCCGCGGCCCTGATTCCCGTATGGATCACCGGCCGGTGCTGGCGGATTTAAGGGAGTCCGGCTCCATTGAGCAAGACGCGGATATTGTCATGTTTCTGTATCGGGACGCCTACTATAACCGTGAAAGCGCTGAGCAAAACATTGCCGAGTGTATTGTGGCCAAGAACCGCCATGGTGAGGCATCCACTGTCAAGCTGCATTGGGATGGGCGGTACACCACCTTTTCCTCCCTGGAGGCGTATCACCGTGAAGGATAAGGCCCTTTCCGCCATCCAAGAATACGGGATGCTTGCCCGGGGAGATTTGGTGGTGGCGGGGGTGTCCGGCGGGGCGGACTCAATGGCCCTCCTGCAGCTCTTACTGGAGATTGGCGGGTCCATGGACCTGGAGATTAAGGTTTGCCATGTGAACCATATGCTGCGGGGGCGGGAAGCCGACGAGGACGAGGCTTTCGTCAAAAGTTTTTGTGACAGGCAAGGTATAGATGCCTGCGTGCTGCGCAAAGATATTAAGGCGGAGGCGGAAAAATTGGGCATATCCCTAGAGCTTTGCGGCCGCCAAATCCGGTATGGCTTTTTTCACAGCCTAGCTGGGGATAAAGGAAAAGTCGCCACTGCGCACACGCTTTCTGACAGTGTGGAGACGGTGTTGTTTCGTATGATTAGAGGGACAGGGATCAAAGGATTGCTGGGGATTCCTCCCGTGAGAGGACATATTATCCGCCCACTGATCCGGTGCAGCCGGGACGAAATCGAACACTATCTCCAGGAGAGAAAAATTCCCTGGAGAGAGGACAGCACAAATCAGGCATTGGAGTACAGCCGCAACCGGATCCGCCACACGGTGATTCCGCCGATGCAAGCAATTCACGGGGGATTTGTGGGGCATATGCGGTCGATGATGGAGCAGCTGGCCCAAGTGGACGGCTTTCTGGAGGAGCAGGCCCGGTTACTGTGGGAGAGAGCCACCCGACCTGATGGCGGGTTGGAGTTGGCGGCGCTGCAAGGCGCTCATCCGGCGCTCCTTTCCAGGGTGGTGAGGGATTGGCTGGAGTACCGCGGGCAATTGCCCAGGCAGGAAATGATTGAGGCCATTTGTGGATCCATCCGCCAAGGACAAGGCAAAATCAACGTAGGGAACCACCTGTTTTTTGAAATTTCCGGGTCCGCCTGTTTATTCCATGAATTGGGTACGGCGGACGGTAATACTGCTTTTTGCCAGCCTGTGGAACCGGGTACTACTTACAGCCCCTATTCCGGTAAAAGTCTACTTTTAACGGAAAGTGAAGTAAAAACGGGGCAAAGTTCAAAAAATGTTCATCGATCCCTATTAATTAATCGCATAGATTGTGATAAAATAAATCGAGTTTTAACCTTGAGGTCCCGCCGCCCTGGGGACCAGATAAGGCTTTTGGGGAGGGGCGTGACCAAATCCCTGAAGAATTTGTTTCAGGAGGCGGGAATCCCTGCTTCCGGCAGAGACAAAGTTTGCGTACTGTGTGATGGTGAGAGCATTGTTTGGGTAGAGGGCTTTGGAGTGTCTGAAACGGCGGCCTGTGATGAGGTCACCAAAAGGTATTGGACTGTTCATGTGGAGGGGTAGAGGATGGAGCAGGATATTAAACAGGTACTGTTATCCCAGAAGGAAATTTTGGATAAGGTTATTGAACTTGGGAAGCAGATCAGCGAGGACTATGAGGGGAAAAATCTGTTGATGGTCAGTATATTGAAGGGCTCGGTGATCTTTATGGCCGACCTGATGCGCGCCATCAGCATTCCGGCTAAGATTGATTTCATGAGCGTCTCCAGCTATGGGAGCGGCACTAAAACCTCCGGTGTGGTCAAAATTATCAAGGATCTGGACATCCCATTGGAGGGCTATGATGTGCTGGTGGTGGAGGACATTTTGGACAGCGGTATGACTTTGTCCTACATATTGGGCATTTTGAAGGACCGCAATCCCAGAAGTGTCAGAATATGCACCTTTATGGATAAGCCTGACCGGAGGCAAGCCCCGGTTGAGCCGGATTATACCGGTTTTGTGGTACCGGACGAATTTGTGGTGGGATATGGTCTTGACTACAATGAAAAATACCGGAATCTGCAATATGTTGGCATTCTTGATCCCAGGATATACGACAATCCTGCGGTTAATAAATAAACGGCTAGTAAAGGAGTGAATATACATGCCGGGGAAAAACAGGTCGCGGCTCAATATTATTTATATTGTCTTTATTCTTGTCATCGGGCTGCTGATATCCACCTTCCTCTTTAATTTCCAGACCGAATCGCCTTACCGGTACAGCACCATCCTGTCCTACTTTGATGAGGGACTGGTTGAGGAATTTGAGATGGATCTGGGTTCCGGCCAACTGGTGATGCGGGTCAACGGTGTGGTGAGTACCGATGATACCATCGCAGAGGGTGAGAGCACCAGCGGAAGCCGCATTATCCGATACAAGGTTCCCAACGTCAATTTGTTTTTAACCAATGTGGATGATATCATCCGCGAGCACAATGTTGCCAATCCGGATACCCCTGTTTTGTACGACTACAAGCCGGTTTCCGAGACGCCGCTGATTATCCAGTTGTTGCCCCAGCTGTTGCTGATGGCCTTTATGGTGGGTATCTTAATTTACTTTGTCCGCGGAGGTTTAGGCGGTGGAGCAGGCAAGATGAATTCCTTCTCTAAAGCCAGAGTAAAGCAGCAGCCCGACGGTAAAAAAACCTCCTTTGCCGACGTGGCCGGCGCGGATGAGGAAAAGGAAGAGCTCAAGGAGATTGTGGAATTCCTGAAGAGCCCCCGTAAATTCAATGAGCTGGGCGCCCGCATACCCAAGGGCGTTCTGCTGGTTGGACCTCCTGGAACCGGTAAGACGTTGCTGGCCCGCGCGGTGGCCGGTGAAGCCGGTGTACCCTTCTTCTCCATCTCCGGTTCAGATTTTGTGGAGATGTTTGTGGGTGTAGGCGCATCCCGTGTCCGCGATTTGTTTGACCAGGCAAAAAAGGAAAGTCCCAGCATTGTCTTTATTGATGAGATTGACGCTGTGGGACGACAGCGCGGTACCGGCCTGGGCGGCGGCCACGATGAGCGTGAGCAAACCCTAAACCAGTTGCTGGTGGAGATGGACGGCTTTGGCATCAACTCGGGCGTTATCGTTATGGCGGCGACCAACCGCAACGATGTTCTTGACCCCGCGCTGCTTCGTGCCGGACGGTTTGACCGGCAGATCGTGGTCAACTATCCCGATGTCAAGGGCAGGGAAGAGATCCTTAAGGTGCATACCAGAAACAAACCTCTGGGCCCCGACATTGACCTGGGCGTGATTGCCAAGACAACGGTAGGCTTCACAGGCGCGGACCTTGAAAATATATGTAATGAGGCGGCGCTGTTGGCTGCCCGAAAAGGCAAAAAATCCATCACCATGAGCGACATTGAAGAGGCCACCATCAAGGTGGTGATGGGCCCAGAGAAGCGGTCAAAGGTGGTCAGTGAGAAAGAGAAAAAGCTGACTTGTTACCATGAGGCGGGCCATGCGGTCGCCACCTACTACAGCCCCACGCAGGACCCTGTCCATCAAGTGTCCATTATCCCCAGGGGTATGGCTGGCGGCTACACCATGTCTCTCCCAGAGACGGACCAGGGCTTTATCCTAAAAACCCAGATGTATGAGAATATAGTTACCCTGCTTGGCGGCCGGGTGGCGGAGGAATTGGTATTGGATGACATCTCCGCGGGAGCCTCCAGCGATATTTCCAGGGCGACCAAGATTGCCAAATCCATGGTTATGCGTTACGGATTTAGTGAAAAGCTGGGTACTGTGGTATACGGTTCCGACCAAAATGAGATCTTCCTGGGCAGGGATTTGGGTCAGGCCAGGGACTATTCCGAGAAGGTGGCCGCTGATATTGACCAGGAGGTCCGGGATATTGTGGACCGGGCCTACAAGCAATGCAAAACCATTCTCAAGGAACACGTGGATAAGCTTCATAAAATTGCTCAATACCTCTTTGTCAATGAGAAGGTGGACGGAGAGAAGTTTGGGGAGCTAATGGCTGACATACCCGCGTTGGATACCGGATATGGAACCGCTTCAGACTTGTCGGACAGCAATTCCCTGACAAATTATTTTGATAAAAAAGATGAGTAAAAAGAAGGGATGCTTATACAAAGCATCCCTTCTTTTTACTTGTCCAACTACATTAGCGCAGCCAACTGCCCATATTTATGTCTCTGCGGTTGATTTCATCCCAACTGTTTCTTTTGACAACGTCCAAATTAGGACCGGGCTTTTTTCGTTTCTTTATCCTTTTCATGACCTTCGCTGTCCTTTCGTAGAAATTGAAATATTTTATTACAATTGTCATTGCCATCACCTCTATTCAATAGACGTATGAACAAGGACTACTGTTTTAATATTTCAGTGATATTCTTCCAAATAGGGCGGCAATTCATGCAGAAAAAGGAG
>Ga0153942_1000139_pt1 | contig 25335 bp, 32 predicted proteins | sample TSNJ026MetaG_FD_104731 | JGI IMG/M metagenome (GOLD analysis project Ga0153942, IMG submission 104731) | Attine ant fungus gardens microbial communities from New Jersey, USA - TSNJ026 MetaG | ecosystem: Host-associated > Fungi > Mycelium > Unclassified | place: USA: New Jersey, Brendan T. Byrne... | reverse complement strand
TGGTTTCTGATGAAGTTCGTACCTTTCTGACTATACTTCATTTTAACCTTCCTATTCTTTTTTTTAATTATATCATGACACTTAAAAAAACGCTCTCGCGTTTTCTTAAGTTAATGACATTGAGATTATTTTTCTGCTTTTTTGATTTCAACTTTTGTTTCTTTTTTTTCTGGTTTTGGTAAGGTTTCTTTAATAGAAAGATTTAATCTTCCTCTTTGATCAAGACCAAGGGATTTAACCGTAATTTGGTCTCCTACTTTTAAAACATCACTTGGTTTATTAATTCTTTCGTGAGCAATATGAGAGACATGAACTAATCCTTCACATCCTGCCCATAATTCTACAAATGCTCCAAAATCCTCAACTTTTACTACTTTAGCAGGATAGATTTGTCCATCCTCTACTTCTCTTACAACATTTTCAATCATTTTTCTAGTTATAGCAATTATTTCTTGATTTTGATGATAAATAATTACTCTTCCATCATCTTCAAGATCAACTTTAACTGCATCTTTATCATTTACAGTCGTTACATTGCTAGCTTCAAGAATAATTTTTGTAATCATTTCTCCACCACGACCAATGACATCTTTAATTTTTTCCGGTTTGATCATAAACGTTTCAATTTTAGGAGCATAAGGACTTAATTCTTTTCTTGGCGTTTCAATACAATCTTCCATTACATCCAATATTTCTAATCTTGCTTTTTTCGCTTGTTTTAATGACTCTTTTAAAATTGCTTTCGTTACTCCTTTAATTTTAATATCCATCTGTAGAGCACAAATACCATCTTTTGTTCCAGCCACTTTAAAATCCATATCACCCATATGATCTTCAAGACCTGCAATGTCTGTTAATATTGTATAATTTTTTCCTTTTGTGATTAATCCCATTGCAATCCCTGCAACTGGTGCTTTGATTGGGACCCCAGCAGCCATTAAAGATAAACAGCCAGCACAAATGGTTGCTTGTGAACTACTACCATTTGATTCTAGTATTTCACTTACTACACGAATTGTATAAGGAAATTCTTCCTCACTAGGTATAACTTGAGAAAGTGCTCTTTCTCCTAGTGCTCCATGACCAACTTCTCTTCTGCCTGGTGCTCCATATCTTCCTGTTTCTCCAACTGAAAATTGAGGAAAATTATAATGCAACATAAAACGTTTTGAGTCTTCAATTCCTAGACCATCTAAGATTTGATGTTCGCCAATTGCTCCTAGTGTAGTTGTGGCTAAACTTTGTGTTTCTCCACGGGTAAATACTGCTGAGCCATGAGTTCTTGGAAGTAAATCGATAAAACAATCTAAATCTCTTATTTCATCCATTTTTCTACCATCTGGACGTACTTTTTCTTCTGTGATTAAGCGTCTAATTTCATCTGCTTCAATTTGATGTAATACTTTTGAAACACTTTTTAAAATAGTTGTTAGATCTTCTGCTTCTGCATTTATTTCATTAAAATGATTTTTAGCATTTTCTTTTGCTTCTTCAACTGCTTTATAACTTTCTAACTTATCTTTAATTAATAATCCTGCTAATATATCTTTTGTTGCATATTCTCTAACGCTAGCTTCTAATTCAACATCTATAATTTGAATTTCTAATTCAACTTTAGTTTTTCCAATTTCTTTGATTATTTGTTCTTGGAATTCACATAATTTTTTGATTTCATCATGACCAAACATTATAGCATCTAACATGATACTTTCTGATACTTCTTTTGCACCAGCTTCTACCATTGTAATAGCATCTTTTGTGCCAGCAATCGTTAAATTTAAATCACTGATTTCTAATTGATCTGCGGTTGGATTAATAATAAACTCTTTTTCAATATACCCAACTACAACACCTGCACAAGGTCCATCAAATGGTATTTCACTAATACCTAGAGCTAAGCTTGATCCAAGCATTGCTGATATTACAGGTGAATTATCTTGGTCTACAGATAAGACCGTATTAATTACTTGAATTTCATTTCTTAAATTTTCATCAAACAGTGGTCTGATTGGACGATCAATAATACGAGCAGCAAGAGTTGCATCTTCACTTGGGCGTCCTTCACGCTTGATAAATCCTCCTGGGATTTTTCCCATTGCATAATATTTTTCTTGATATATTACTTGTAAAGGAAAGAAGTCTTGGGCAATTGGATTTTTTCCCATAACAGTGACTGATAATACTACTGTGTCTCCAAAACGCACTAAAACTGATGCATTCGTTTGCTTAGCAAGGTAACCTGTTTCTACACTAATTTTTCTTCCGTTTAAATTGTATTCATATACTTTCTTCATTTTCTACCTCCAAAAAAAAGACACTTAAAAATATAAGTGCCTATTTTCTAATTCCTAATTTTTCGATTAACTCGCGGTAAGCAACAACATCATTTTCTTTTAGATAATCTAAAAGTCTTCTTCTTTGTCCTACCATTTTTTGTAAACCTCTTTTTGTATGAAAATCATGAATATGTTCTTTTAAATGATCTGTTAATTCATTAATTCTGTAAGTTAAGATTGCGATTTGTACTTGTGCACTACCACAGTCTTTATCATTAATTTGATATTCTTTGATTAATTGAGATTTGATTTCTTTAGTTAAAGCCATTTTTGTTCCTCCTTTTATATTTATTCAGTTGATCCAAGTAATAGTTGGAACTATCTAATTACTGAGAAAAACTAACTACTTAAGTATATTATAAAGTTTAGAAAAAATCAACATATATCGGTAACTATTCAGAAAAATAGAAAAAAATTATTTAAACTTGAAAAATTGGAAATAATATGTTATTTTTAATTCATGAAGGAAACTTCATAAAAAAGGATATACCTAGTTATTAGGTACACTCCTTATTATCTGGTGCACACTAAACTGCTAACAAGCGTCTAGTGTGCTTTTTTTATTTAATCATTTGTATTAACAAAAGAATCAATAAGAGGAATATGATACAAAAAAGATATTTTTCTCTTTTATTCATATTACTTCACCTCCTCCTTAAAACTTTAAGGAGTGCACATTACACTTTTTTGGTATATCCAAGAATTACTATAAATTGAATGATTTATTTTTACAAATGAATCATTTTATTAATTCCTAATAAAAATTATTAATGATTTAGTGATTTTTCTTGTTTTTTTATTAAAAACATTAACGATAAAAAGGCAAATTTAGAAAATCATTAGTTTTTAGAATTAGATCTTTTCATTTAATTTTTCAATTGCTTCTTGCATTTTTTTTAGTACTTTTTTAATTAATTCTAAATCTTCATCCTGCATTAGTTCGTGTAAATTAAGATTATTAAAAAATTGATCGTATTGTTCTTTTTTACCACCATGTGGATAAGGACTACCGCCACATTTTGCTTGCCTGCTATTTATATTAATATCGTTTCCTTCAATGCGATTTTCAATCAATAATTGATAAGTAGCATTCATAAGCAATGTTTGCCCAACTGTTATTGCCCAATTACCAATGGCTCTTTGTTCATCACCTGTAAAATCATCAATTAAAATAAAGCCTACTATAAAGGCACTGAGAGTTGCTAATCTAGGATTTATGTTTGGTGGAAATTCATTCATATTGCTTCCTCCAAATCAAATTATTTCATTATAATATTATATTTTATTATTGAAGAATTAGAATTATTATCTTATTTTTATGACAAAGCTCTTAAAAAGGAGATAAAAAAAATCATTTACTAGTGTAAATGAAGTCTTATTCCACAATGTTATCGTTTTCAAATTTAATATTTAAGAATTTACGACTTGCTAGATAATCGCACATATGAACGAATCTTTGATATTTATCTTTTGGTTTAGGTAATACTTCATTTCCATTCCAATCTGTATTCCAAGGACCCATGTGAGGCGCTATGACACTACTTAAGAATTCAATTTCTTCATCTGTAAAAGTTAATTTACTTTTATTTTTTTTAATATAATCGCAGATTAGTAATGGATGTTCAACTTTGGTATAATGTTTAGCATCTGGAATTAAACCAGCTTTTAAACCGTCATGTAAAATCATGGCTACTAACATTAAATCCATTTCATCTTGCGTATATTTACATAAGCTTTCATTATTATAAAATTCAATAGCTATACGAACTAATGACTTTGTATGTCTGACTAATCCACCTTTTCCAAGTGAAAATTCTGGATGATATTTACCAGTTGAGCTAGCAGCAACTTCAAAAAAATAATCAGGAAGCAATCCTACCATTGTTTTTAAACTTTCTACATATTTTTCATTTTTAATGTATGTGTATTCATTCTCGAATACTTTTATTTTATCCAAAGTTTCTGTCTTCATAATTTTCTCCTGGTTTTATTATATCATTTCTTTCTTTATTTTGAAAGGTTCACTTGTTTCTTAGTAAGAAACAAAAAAGAATTAATTTTTTTAATTCTTTTTAAGAAAATTGACAATATAAATCTCCATTTTCTGAAGTAACTTTATTAGTATTTGGATTTATAACATATTTTATACAGCCATCATTATGATTAAGAACAAAATAGTAATTACTTCCTTCTTTAGATAACTTAAAATAATCTAATTTCGGATAATCTATCACTCCTAATTGAGCAATTTCATTTTCATCTAAATCTAAAATTTTGACTAAATTGGTTTCATCTTGCACGACCATATAATTAGAAATAAAAGATCCAACTTGTTTATATTCTTTACTTTCACTTATTTTATTGAAATTATCATCATATTTTATTACTTTTGTTTTATCCTCAGTTCTTAAATATAGATTATCATTATTTACATGATACTCTGAATAACTTGTTCCATTAAATAATTCATTAAAGTTTTCATCTAAATATTTAGAAATTGATAAAACTGGTGATGAAAAGTAAAATATAGTATCATTCACTACATCTTGTCCTAACCATGATATCTCAGAAACATACACTAATTCTTTTTCTAAGGTCTCGGTATTTATTTTATAATATTTATAAGTGTTATCATCATTTCTGATATTTACTAGTAAATAGCCTTTTTTTATGGAAGGTCCAGGAATGACTTGAGTATATTCTGTTTCTGCAATCATTTTATTTGAGGTTATATCAAAATAACCATATTTTCCTTTAATTGGATCGTAAACAATTAATCCATATTCCTTAAACTGCAAATCTATTGAATCATTAATATTTAAACTTATTTTAATTGAATCATTTTTTTCTATATCAAAAACATAATAGGCTTCATCATGAATTAATACATAATCGTTATCATTTGTTTTAATGCTACAATCTGTTGTACAAATAAATTCGCCTAATAAGGTTTTTTTCAAATCTAGCTCTTCTTCTTTTGCTTCAGCATAAATATCTTCCTTATTGTAAGTCATATATATAAAAGAAGATCCTTCCAAACTATATAAATAAATCGTTGTTCCTACTCTTTTTTCAATATTTTCTTGTTCTTCTGCTGGTTTATTCATATTTTTATAAATAAAATAACTACCAACTCCTGCAACTACTAAGGCAATGACAATTATTATTCCTGCTATTATTTTGTTTTTTTTCATTTTACATCCCTCTATCTAAAAGAATTATATCATAAATAACTTTTTTATTTACAAACTTTTTTGAATTTATTGATATTAGTTTTTAAAGCAAAATAATCGGATACAACAAGGTCATGTTCCTTTAATCCGACTATAATTTGATCATATTTTTTATAATTAAGTAAACAGAAACGATGATAACCTTGGAGCATTAGTTTCAAAATATCGGTTTGGTCAATTTCGTATTTTTCTAAGTTTTCATCATGAAACAAGAATTCTTGTAAATCAAATTCCTTACCAACATAAATACGACATAATTCGTTTTTGATGTTTTTATCTTTTTGTTCCATGTGAATAGTTGCAGAGGTAACAATTGGAAAAGTAAGTTCAATTTGTTTATTTATCGGATCTAAATCAGACTTCGAATTAAGAATGTATTCATTAGATTTTGCTTTATTTCCAATTCCATAACAGATTGTATATTTGACATTATGCATATGTACACATCCTTTTTGTTAGTTAATTATTCTAAGGTAAGGATGCTTGTTTGTCAAATAAATTTAAGATTATCTTATATTCATCCTCATGTTTTTGATAAAGAGCGATTATTTGTTTATCTTTTTTTAAGATAATAAAAGGATCTTCTAAAGCGAATTGCAGTTTGTTTCCATTCATAACTTTTGTTATTATTTCTTCGTCTACCTCAATTACGGGATAATCAAAAATATCGGTTAATGTTAATAATTTATAATTGTCATTTAAAATACTTTCAAGAGAATAACATTCTTCTAAAACAAAATTTCCTTGTTTGGTTCTTGTTAGGGCTTCCATTGTTCCAAAATTATTAGTTTTTATACAAATATCCTGAATTAAGGAACGAATAAACGTCCCTTTTGAAACCGTTGTTTGAAATGTAAATGAATCATTCTTTTGTTCAAGAAGTTTGATTTCACTTATTTCGATTTCTTTGGTTGGAAGTTCTATTTCAATATTTTCTCTTGCATATTCATATAATTTTTTTCCATTGATTTTTTTTGCAGAATAAAGAGGGATTTGTTGCATGCTATTACCTAAAAATGAATTCAAAATAGTATCTAAATTGGTAATTGATTTTATTTCTTTTTGATTTAAAATATTGCCTGTGATGTCAAGCGTATCTGTATTATATCCAAGTTTTACTTTAGCAATATATTCTTTTTTTAATGATGTTAAATGATCAACTAATTTTGTGTATTTGCCGATACATACAATAAGAACACCAGATGCAATTGGATCTAGTGTTCCTGTATGTCCCATTTTTTTTGTATGGAAATGTTTATTTAATTTATTAATGACATCTCGACTTGTAAAGCCTATTGGTTTGTTGACAAGCAAGATTCCATTGATATTATTATTCATTTTTTTTAATGTCGTTTAAGATTTTTTCTATTTTATTTCCATATTCAATTGATTCATCAAACACAAATTTTAGTTTTGGCGTATTTCGAAGATCCATTCTTTTTGCTACTTCACTACGAATGAAGCCTGCCGCTTCTTCTAGTTCTTTTTCTAATTGTTCTTTATCTAATTCAAGCATACTAGTGAAATAAACTTTAGCAAAGGATAAGTCAGGAGCTACTTCACTTCCAGTAATAGTAATAGAATGCATGATTTCATCTCTTGCTTCATTTGATAAAATTTCAGAAATTGTACGATTTAGTTCTGCTTGAATTCTTTTAATTTTTAAACTCATTTTTTCACCACGACCATTTCATAATTTTCAAGGATATCATTTTCTTTGATATCATTATAAGATTCTAAAGTAATACCGCATTCGAAGCCTTTTTTCACTTCTTTTACAGTATCTTTTTCTCTTTGTAAGTTAGCGATTTTACCATCATGAATGACAATTCCATCACGAATCACGCGAACACTTGCATTATTTTTCATCAATCCATCAATAACAAAACAGCCAGCGATATTCCCCACTTTAGAGAATTTAAAGATTTTACGAATTTCTGCTGAACCAAGAATTTTTTCTTCAAATTCTGGATCAAGCATTCCTTTCATAGCGGCTTCCATTTCTTCTACTACTTTATAAATAATAGTATATAAACGAATATCAATACTGTATTCTTTTGCTATATCTTTAGTTGGGTTAGAAGGTCTAACATTAAAACCGATAATAATCGCATTTGAAGCATTTGCCAGAACAACATCACTTTCAGTGATTGTTCCAACTCCACTTCTAATAACTTTAACACGAACCCCTTCAATATCAATTTTTTCTAAAGAGTTTTTAACAGCTTCTTCGCTTCCTTTAACATCAGCTTTTAAAACGACATTAATTTCTTTTTGCCCAGCTTCAATTTTAGCAAATAGATCATCTAGAGTAACTACTTCTTTTTTATTTTTTTGTTGTTTTAAGATATCAAATCGTTTAGAAGCAATACTCTTGGCTTCAGATTCTGTTTCGAAAGCCATGAAACGATCGCCAGCACTTGGAGTTTCACTAATTCCAGTTACTTCAACTGGTGTAGATGGTGTTGCTTCGACAATGTTTTCACCACGATCATTTCGCATGGTACGAATTTTTCCTGAAAATGCTCCAACAACAATTGGATCGCCAATTCGAAGTGTGCCATTTTGAATTAATAATGATGCTACACCACCGATATTTTTATCAACTTTACTTTCAATTACAGTCCCAATTGCATAACGGTTCGGATTTGCTTTATACTCATTTACTTCACTAATTGTATTAATAGTTTCTAGTAATAAATCGATGCCTTCTCCTGTGTGTGCAGAAATTTTAACAAATGGATAGTTTCCTCCCCACTCCTCAGGAGTAATTCCATATTCTGTCATTTCTTGCATAACACGTTCGGTATTAGCTTCAGGTAAATCGATTTTATTAATAGCGACTATAATTGGTACATCAGCACTTAAGGCATGATCAATTGCTTCTTTCGTTTGAGGCATGACTCCATCATTAGCTGCAACAATTATAATTACAATATCTGTGATTTTGGCTCCACGAGCTCTCATTTCTGTAAAAGCTGCGTGGCCAGGAGTATCAATAAAGGTAATTTCTTTTTCATTATGAGTTACTTGGTAAGCTCCAATATGTTGGGTGATTCCTCCGAATTCATCTTTAACAACAGCACTATTTCTGATGTAATCAAGTAATGATGTTTTACCATGATCTACATGTCCCATGATTGTAACAACTGCTGGTCGACTTATTAGATCTGTTTCATCATCATTAATTTCAAATTCTTCAAAATTAGCCACATTTTGAGTTTCTTCTCTTTTTAGAACTTTTCCATAATCTAGAACAATAATTTCAGCATTTTCATAATCAATGACTTGATTTAATGTTACCATTAATCCCAATCCCATTAATTTTTTGATAATCTCAGTTCCACTGATTCCTAATTCTTCAGCAAGCTCAATTACATTCATCTCATCATGATATAAAATAATATTAGCTGCTGCTTTATTTGTTTGAAGTTTTTCTTTATTTTTATACATTTCTTTACGAAGATTCATGAAATTTTCTTTACTACCTTGAATTTCGCTTTTCTTCTTCAATTTTTGTTTTTTAGTTTGTTCGGACATAATTGACATATTACTTGATTCAATGATATCATCAACCACTTCATCAATATCTTCTTGATCTTCAATCGATGCCTCATCTTCCGTGCTAATTAGTGAAATAGCAATATCTAAAGCAATAAAATCATTTTCTTCTAGCCAATCATTTTTTACTTCGATCCCCAAATTTTCACACTTTTTCAGTATTTCTGCAACAGATAAATCTACACTTATAGCATAATCTTTAATATTCATTAAGCATTCCTCACTTTCTTTATTTGACTGACTTTTTTAGTTCCTCATAAATTTCATCAGGAATACTTGTTTCAAGTAGTCTATCTAATACTTTTGTTTTTTGAGCTTTCTCTATAATGGAAATATCTTTTTTAAGATAAGCTCCTTTTCCATTTAATTTGCCTGATAAATCAATTTTTATTTCTTGCTCCGGCGTTCTTACAAGACGAATTAATTCTTTTTTTTCAAAACGTTCTCTTGTAACTGCACACATCCGCATTGGTATTTTTTTCGGTTTCATAAAACCTCCTAATTATTTGTTACCTTCTTCATTAATTTGCTTTAAGGTTTTAATATCAATTTTATAACGAGTCATCCGACTAGCTAATTTAATATTATTTCCTTTTTTACCAATTGCTAATGATAAATTATCTTCATTTACAATTGCTAGGGCTTCTCTTCTAATAGGATCTAAGATGTTTACGATTACATTCTTAGCAGGACTTAAGGCATTAGCAATATACTCGGTCATATCATCACTGTAAAGAACTAAATCAATTTTTTCGCCGTTTAATTCTTTTAGAATATTAGCAATTCTAGAACCTCCAGAACCAATACAAGCTCCGATTGGATCAATATTGGAATTAGTCGAAGATACTGAAACTTTACTTCTGACTCCAGCATCACGTACTACTGAATGAAGAATAATACTTCCATCAACTAATTCTGGAATTTCTGTTTCAAATAAATGTTTTACAAAGCCATAATGTTTACGAGAACATAAAATTAATGGACCTTTTGTTGTTTCTTCAACTTTTGTAATATACACTCTAATACTAGTTCCCATTTGAAGTTTTTCATTTGGAATCATTTCTTCTTTTGGTAAAATCGCTCTTGTTCTTCCTAAATCAATATAGTAATTTCTTGCATCTTCCATTGCTAGCATTCCAAGCATCATTTCGCCTTCTTTACTTGCAAATTCCTCAACAATACTTTGTCTTTCAGCTTCTCTTATCTTTTGTGTTAATACTTGTTTTGCTGTTGAAGCTGCTACACGACCAAAATCTTTTGGTGTTACTTCCCGTTCAATAGTCTCACCAATTTCAATATCTGAAACCATTTCTCTTGCTTCTTCAAGCAGAATTTGTGCATCACTATTGATTTCAGGTGGAATTCTTACGATATTACCTTCTTCATCAGTTGTTTCATAACCATCATCGAAATCATCTACAACCACATAATAAGAAATTACTTTAATATCACCGCTTTCACGATCAATTTCTACTCTTACATTTGTTTTTGACTCGAAATTTTTCTTATAAGCTGTTGCTAATGCTGTTTCCATCGCTTCAAATACAATCTCTTTACTAATATTTTTTTCTTCAGTAATATGATTTAGTGCTTTAATAAATTCTTTTGAATTCACTTTTAGTTACCCCTTTCTTTACTTAGTACATCTAAAATGTATGATTCTTCAATTGGATCTAATTCATCAATAATTGGATTGATGATTTCTGTTGCAGCAACGATACTATCTAAATCAATTCCATTTACTTTATCTAAATAGATTTGTAAGAAGTTCATGCTTCCTCTTTTAATGTAGTCGATTGAATCTACAATGATGTCTAATTCTTTTAAAGGTCCTTCTATTTCTTTTTTAATTTTTTCCATAGTCTTATCCATGACCATCACCTCACAAACAATAATAAAAGTGGGAATCGCTGCCCACTTAAATCTGTGTTTTAATTATAACATAAACTTTCTAAAATGCAAAATAATATTATTGTTTTCGCATATTTAGAAGATTTTTTGTTCTATCTTTAATTTTTTCGGTTCTATTTTTCTTTTAAACTAGGTTTAAATTACTTATTTTATTACTCCATTTTGAATTTTTTTGGTTTCACTAACTACAAGAAAAGCATCTGGATCATTTTCTAGAACAATTTTTTCAACATCATTTAAACTTTTTTTATTGACTTGTAAGAATAATAGCATTTTCTTATTATGATAATCTTCTGATAAATGAATGACACTGACAACATATCCAGCTTCTTTTAAAGCTGCTAATATTCTTTTACCGTATTTATGAGCAATTACTTGGATTCCTACAACGCCTTTAATAAAGCGATTGGATAATCCTTGACCAATAAATGTTCCACAAGCAAATCCACCTGCATAAGCAATGGGAATAAAAAGACTATTAATATCTATTATAAGTGCTTCTCTGGCAATTAAAAACCATATTAACACTTCAAAAAAAGCAAGTATCGTAGCGGTAATTTTATTTCCTTTTAGCATCACCATTGTTCTAAATGTCCCAATTGATACATCTAGAATTCTAGCAAAGAAAATTTTAATACAAATAAAAAATAAATTCATAGGCATCCCTCATTTTATTATGGTTTAAAATGGAATTAATTATGAATTTAACTTTACTTTATTTTTTTCTGATTATAGCTATTATTTTTTATCTTTAATTGTCTGCATTTTTAAAATATTCTTTATACTTATAATATTATTAATAAAACAATTACAATGATTAAAAGAAGTACTGCTAAAATAATGATTCCACCAAGAATTTTATTTTCATTCGTTTTCTCATTATAAGTAATACCTAATTCTTGCCCATATTGTTCTGAGATTAATTTTACTCTTTGCAATTCTTTTTCTTTTTCTCGATATTGTTTAGATTCTTTAACTTGAGAATTTGATATCATCGTGCCACAAAATGGACATTTAATCGAATTAGTTCCTAAAGCTTTTCCACATTTTGAACAGTACATTTTAATCCTCCCACAAATAGTCTTCCCCTTTATGAGGTTCACTAAATTCTAAATTTTTAAAATCTTGTTGCCTTAAAGCTTCATAAACCATGATTGCAACCGTATTTGATAGATTTAAAGCTCTTACATTCTTGGTCATTGGCATCCGCATGCAATTATCTAAATGTGGCTTTAATATTTCTTTTGGAATTCCTGTGGTTTCTTTTCCAAAAATAAAATAAATATTTTTTGATATATCACTATAATCAAAAGAAGTATGAGGCTTTTTACCATATCGTGTTAAAAAATAAAACTCTCCTTCATTTTTAAAAAAGAATTCTTCAATATTTTCATAAAGTGTATAATCACAATTTTCAATATAATTGACTCCACTTCGTTTAATATATTTTTCTTCAAGTGAAAACCCTAGTGGTTTGATTAAGTGAAGTTTCGTATTTGTTGCAACACAAGTTCTCATTATATTTTCAGTATTTCCTGGAATTAGCGGTTCAAATAGGACTACGTTTAACATAAATATCCTCCTAATAAAAAGCGAAATTAATCGCTTATTTTATTTCATAAATATCAATTAACTTTTGTAAGTCAGCACCTTGAATCATTTGATCATCATCTCGTTTAACCTGATCAAAATATTCTTTGTTTCTAAAATAGATGACTGCAGGAATTTTATTTAAATCCTTAATACCTAATGCATCAGCTAGTATAGTTAGATAATCATCAGTCTCTTTGATTTCAGTAGCGTCATAATAATAGAATTTTTCTCTTATATTATTTTTATCTAAAACTGTTTTAATTTCCTTTTCAAAGTTTAAGGTTGTTTCATTTCCAGTATAGTTAATTACAATAAAATATTCGTCTTTATCAATTTCTTGATTGATATCTGTGATTACATTAGTAACAATATTATTTGTTACTAAATAACTGCTTTGTAATTCCTTTTCATTGCGATCTTCTTGTATTTGTATCAAACGAAAAATCAAGAGAATAATGATAAGCACTGAAGCAACTAGCATTATAATTTTTTCAATTCCCATTATCTCGTTAATAGTTTCTTTTTTCTCTTTTGTTTTTCTCTCTTCTAAAATTTCTTCTTTTTCTTCTATAGCCGGAGTTACTTCTTCAACTGAAGTCTTTATCTCTTCTTTTATTTCAACTACAGTATTTAAATCTTTTAGTTCTTCTTCTTTTTTTAGAGGTGTTGTTGATTTTGGTTTAGAAGTTGACTTAGTAGTTGTCTTAGTTTTTGTTGCAGCGTTTGTTTTTGGTTTTGTGTTAGTTGTTTTTTTGGTTGTTTTTTTACCATTTGTTGTTTTCTTTGTTGCATTATTTTTTGTAGAAGATTTTTTAGTTGTTTTTTTATTTTCTGTTATTTCTTTTTCTTTATCCATAATTTCTTACCTTCCTTTTATAATATTTTAACACAAATCTACTTTTTTTAAAGAGTTTTTCATCAATTTGGGTAATTCGCCTTAACCCAAATATAGATATAAATCATATGATACGTTAGAAAGGAAGAAAAAAATGGATTTTAGTGGAAAAGATTTTGATTTAGCTTATACTTTTTATGAGATTCCCAAAAATACAATTGAATTAGAAGTAAAAAAAGAATCAAAAATAAAAAAAATGGATGATTTTAAAATGTTTGAAATTCCCGGATATGATTTTAATATAGACGTTATGAACAAGATGCACTACGATGAATATTTGCTTGATAAAGATGATATGCATAAATATAAACCAAATAAAAAGTATGAAAAAAAACATGATTTTAATGAACATGCTTATTTCTTTGAAATTCCAGGCAGTGATTTTAATTATGAAAAAATGGATTCAAAGTTATATGATGCAAAAGAAGGATTTTTAAGGGGGAATATGTTCAAAGAAGAATATGAACCTTATAAAAATTATGGATATTATCATATTCAACCTAGAACAGAAAGAGAAAAGAAATTGTTTAGGGTATTAGAATTTTCTTTTGCAATTAATGATTTAAATCTTTATTTGGATATCCATCCAGAAGATATGAAAGCATATGAATTATTTAAACATTATGTAAAAGAAGAAAAAAGAGCCTGTGTTGAGTATACAAGTATGTATGGTCCTTTAAAAATAACAGATAGTAATTATCAAACTTATGAATGGTTAAAAAACCCTTGGCCTTGGGATAATGAAAGAGGTGTTGATTATGTTTAAATATGTAAAACACACAAACTATCCAATTAATATTCGTAAAAAAGATCTCAAAATGGCCAAATATCTTTGCACGCAATTTGGTGGGCCTAATAGCAAAGGGATAACATTTATTTGTATGTGATTTTTAATATTTTTTGCTTCTTGTTAAAGTCGATTCGCTCAATCAGAAGATGAGCGGTATTATATTTGTTTTCAATATCAATAGATTCATCAGTTAAGAGTTCATAAACACTCAACATTCTTTTTGTTATATTAGAGTTTTCTTTCTCAGCAACCAGTCCGTTTTTTAATTCCTTTAATCGATTGCTTAAACGGTCTTTTTCTTCTAAAATACGAGTTTTATTTTCTTTGTATTCTTCCAGAGTATCAATACCATCTTCATAAGCTGCTTTAATGCGATTTTCTTTATCTTTTATTTTTTCTAATTGAGATATTAAAATTTCGTATTCTGTTTTAGTATCATAATCAGTTGCTTTGGGTACTACATTAATTTCAATTTTTCCTTGATACGCTTGTTTCAATTTTTCTAAGACTAGTTTTTCCAGCGTTAGAATGCTGATAATATTGCTTTCTTTACATTGCCCTTTACTATAACCATTGCACTGCAAATATTTACGTCCCCCAGATACCATAGCACGACCACAATCGCCACATTTGACCAATCCTTTTAACCAAGAATTAATTTTAGCCGGATTTTTATGTTCTCCATATCGGTAAATTTCACGATTATTGTTATTTTTTTCTTGAACAACATTCCAAGTATCTAAATCAATAATCGCCTCATGTTGACTATCTCGAATAATAGTATTGGGGTCTGGTGTATAACGGTGGGCTTTTCCTGTTGGTGTCCATCTAGCCTTTCCAATGTAGACTGGATTGTTTAAGATATAATCAATTCCCCTATTTTCAAAAGGATTGCCACGACGAGATTTGAAACCTAAATCATTGACATTAATAGCAATCTGACGCATTGTTACATCATTGTATGCATAATCATTGAATATCATTTGGACAATTTTAGCTTCATCAGGAACGATTTCTAAGACTTTATTCACCATTTTATAGCCGAACGGAGCATAAGCTTGATATCCGCCCCTTTCGGCTTTTTCAGTCATTCCTTTTTTTACTTCTTCTGATAAATTGATAGAATAATATTCAGCCATCGCTTCCAGTAATGCTTCAATCAGAATTGAAAACTTATCATCTTCAATTAAAGATTCTGTGATTGAAACGACTTTAACTCCAGCGTCTTTTCTAAGCATAGACTTATAAACAACACTGTCCTCGCGAGAACGTGCGAAACGGTCGAATTTATGTACTAGGATTATATCAAATGGTTTTGGGGTTATTTTTGCCATTCCAACCATTCTCATAAATGCAGGACGTTTTTCTGCTTTTCGTCCAGAAATACCCTCGTCCATAAAAATATGCTCTTTTGTAATAATGATATTGTGAGCTTTGGCATAGCTTAAAATGGCTTTTAATTGTGCGTCTGGTGAAAATTCTGTTTGATCATCGGTGCTGACTCTAATATAACATGCTCCATTTTGAAACATGTAACACTTCCTTTCATTTTGAAAAGAAATGTTTTTGTAGTCATGAATATTTTATCACATAACAAAAACATATTTCAATTCATATCAGTTACTTAACTATATTTTAATGAATTTTCATTTATGCTTATTATTGAGACTTTGCTTCAAACTCCAAAGTTTTTTTGTTATAATCTAAAATGAAATCTAAAAGGACAGAATAATAACATCTGTCTTTCCATTTTGAGATATCGCAAATATTAAAATACTGCATTGCTTTGTTTTATACGCTAATATGTCATATGCAATTAAAAAGATAATGTAATTTAGTTTTAAGCTAAAATGTGATTCCCTCTTTTTGGTGACATCTTGAAATTATTTGCTAAAGAATATATGTGAAAAGCAAGCGATTTAAGTCGCTTGCTTTTGCTTATATAATATCATCAAAATTAAAATCAATGCCTATCGGTTCTCGATGTTCTTCTGTTTTTGGAACTTCAATCGGTTGGCTGTAAGTATTAACTTTTTTGAAACGTTCAAGATTTAGTGATTCTTGTGGAACATAGAAAGCTTGAAATTCGCGTGTTTCGTCATCTTTTAATATCATTCGACCTCTGATATTTGGTAATCGCATAGCTAAGTCATTCCCTAACATAATTCGACTTGGTTCGGGGTCTGAAAATCGCCCTGTAATACGTCTTGATACATTGTTTTTAATTTGTCCGTTAATAATGGTTGCGTCTGGTCTTTGAAGTCCCATGATTAAATTGATTCCAACGGCTCGTGATAGTCTTGTGAGCGTTTCTAAAGCGTTTGTAATGCGTTTATTACCAACTTTATCACTGGACTTCATTAGTTCTGCTAATTCGTCAATAAAAAGTACTGTACGTTCCATATAACGGTTTGGCAGTTCATTATATTGTTTTATATCTTCTACACGATTATTTCTCAATAAATCCAGTCTATCATGGGTTTCTTTCACTAAACTTTCAAGTAATAAAATAATCCTATCATAATCTGAATATATCGTGATTGCGTCCGTGAAAGCCACAAAGGATACCCCGCGTTTGAAATCAATTAACTTCACATCATAACCTTTGACTAAGGATTGATAAATTAAGCCTTTAATCAAGTTTGTTTTTCCGCTTCCTGTTTCGCCAGCAATGAATGTATGTGGTGCTTTATCTAAATCAATCAAGACATAGCCAAAGTGGTCAATTCCTAAATTTAGAAATGCTCTATCGGGTATTTTTGTATCATCAAAAGTTACCGAGGTGGGTAGTTCTTTTGTTTCGATATAGATATAAACAACATTTTTATCATTAGGGGCATTTTCCATTTTAATGATTTTAACATTCATATGGGTTTCAAGTAGTTCTATTTTACTTTGCCAGGTACTTAGCGGTATTACCGCTTTAAAAGTCAGTAATCTTGCATATTCGTTTGTATCATCACCAACATAAAAAGGATATGTTCCGTTTTTAGAGATTAAGCCGATATCTTGAAATATTCTATCGTAAAAATTTCTATCAGCTATAATTTTACGATTCTTAATTTTAATAGCAATACCTATGATAAAACAAAAAGGAATTGATAAAATCACAGTTGCAATTATTGTTATCATCAAATCTTCGATTCCGCCAGTCATGAAAGCAAGTAAGTTTAATATAATTACAGTTCCCCAATAAATTTTGTGTAAAATTGGAAACTCGTTCATTAAATGAAATCCTAAATCTACAATTCGCATACTTTACTCCTTAAACTTTTATTTCTATCTGATAATATTTTTTAAGCAATCTATAAGTATTTAAATTTAGAATGATTTTTCTTTTTGATGTTTTTAAATCCTTATCATAAATAACACTTGTAAATCCCTTATTATTGCAGGTGATGAAATTTAATTGACGGTAAAGCTTTAATTTATCTTTTCGTTTAATAAACAGATTCCTATCTAATAAAACATAAAACACGGAGCTATCTAAAAATGCTTTATCTCCTGTTAAATTCAAATTTTTTATTAAATGTTCTGTAATTGCAAAATATTCTTGTAGTAATAAATCAAATAGTCTTATAGCATGCACCCCCTCTTAAAATCAGATTATTTAGTATATGCTCATGCTTTGAAAAATTATGTACAAGTGCCTAATTTATATCAATTTTACTGTTCAAATAAATCTTTGTTGTTTTTTCATTTTTATGTCTAAGGGATTTCAGCACTTGATTTATATCTTGAGTTTCCTCAAAAAGTACTTTTGCATGTGCTCGCCGTAAGTCGTGGCAAGCAAACCCTTTTTCAATAGCTTTTTTCTGTAAATAATTCCTTGAATAAAAAACTTTCTTGCTTTCCTTTGTTTCATCAATTAGTTTTAACAGATTATCAAAAAGTCTTGGATTATCCTTTTTAGAAATAGAAACAGTCTGTTTTTGTTGACCTTTTCCAACAATAGATATAAATAAATTTTCATTTATAATTTTGCAATCTTCTTTTGTTATTTGCGATAGTTCAGATACCCGCAAGCCAGTTTGTAAAAGGGCTTCATATGATAGCTTTAATTTTTTATCCCTAGTAACTTTTATTTTATTTGTTATATCCTTTAAATTACCTTGTTTCAACTTACGCCGTTTTTTCACTTTATCTAAATTCATAAATTGCATTTCAAGTAAGATATCATTACTTAATTTGATATCTTGAAAATCACAAAACTTCAAGAAAGCGTTTTTGTGCTTTGAATATTGATTTTTATATTTTATCTTTCGCAACTTCTCAAGTACCTTTTGAACGTCTAAATCTCGACAATCAATTAAAATTTGGTCTTGTAATAAATAGTCTACTGCTTTCCGATAAGTTGTTGCGGTGTCCAAACTCCCCGTACCCCTCATAAGAAAGTCGTGATACTCGCCTAGTGTATTATACTTCGTAAAATCCACCCCCTCGTTACACTCCTTTTATTCCATATATTACTTCGTAATATATGAAATATTCTCTTATTTGTTACATACACTTTAAAAACCCTTATAAATACTAGAAGAATCGGGTGTAACATTACTATGCAAACAAATACAAAAAAATTACACCTGTTTTTTAAGGTGTAATTTTGTCGAAATAAAGATTTTGTTTATCCTTTTCGTGGATTTAAATAAAAGTTTTCATAATAGCATCAATATAATTTTGACATTTCACGCATTATCCTAAAACCGTCAGCGAAGCCATTTTTGTAAATATAAATATGCTCTTCAAATAACCTCGTGCTGATATCAGTGAGTAGATAGTCAATCTTTTCTTTTATATCAGTGTCTAAATTCTGAAATACAGTTTCAGCTTCAATTCTTTCCGGTTCTTTTTCTTCTGTATATTCTTCTCTGAATTGCAACACTAATGAATCAATACGCTGATTAACAAGCATCTCAATTAAATCGTTTTGATCCTTGCTTAACTCCATTTGAATCTCTTTTACTGTTTTCATTATTTTTTTCCTTTCTTTTTCAAAAATACTTCATGCAGGCGACATTAAAAGTTAAAATTTTTTGCCATAATTACCCTATCAACAATATGGAGGGTTTAAAATGGCAAATTATGATAAAAAATCAATTTCTATCATTATTCGTAAGAATGTAAAAAAATATCGTTTAATAAAAAATATTACCATGCAAGAATTAGCAGACAGAAGTGGTCTGACGCATGGTTATATAAGAGATTTAGAAAGCCTTAAGGTTGATAAAACGCCCTCAATAGAAACAATTGCAAAACTTTGCAATGCCTTAAATGTCGAGCCTCAAGACCTATTTATAAAGTAAATATTAACATATATTCGATTATAGCTGTTTCAACCGGATATTTCAACTAAAACATTTGTTTCAAACGGTCACAATGAAATAATATTAGATTATAATAGTATCATCAAAATCAAAGGGAAAAACGCAGTGGATAATTTGCAGGAATTTGTTAGTAATCGAATCAAGACCTTAAGAACAAATGAAAAAATAAGTGCTCGTGAATTAAGTTTAGCAATTGGTCAAGGACATGGGTATATAAATCAAATTGAAAAAGGTAATCATTTACCATCCTTAGATGGTTTATCTTATATTTGTGATTATTTTCATATTTCTTTAGCTGATTTTTTTAATGAAGATATAGAATATCCGGGATTTATAGATAAAATGATTTTATATTGTCGTAAATTGGATACAGAATCAATAAATTATCTAATGTTATTTTTGCGTTCGATTTTAAAAAATGATTAATATTAATGATTTTTTAATTTTTAGTTGTTATAATTGTTGATAAGGGAAGATGATTTAATGAAGGTCTATGAAGAAAATAATATTAATGACTTATACTATAATGTTATAAAAGATGTCTTTTATAATGGAAAAACATTTATAAAACAAAATGGCGATGAAATAAGAGAAATTGTACCTGCCACTTTAGTTATTAAAAATCCTAAAGAATGTGTAATAACCCATCCCGGCAGACCATATAATATTGCTTTTATGTGCGCAGAAACAATTTGGAATTTATGTGCCAAAACAGATTTTTGGTTATGTGATTATAATGCTGAATATAAAAAATATTTTAAAAATAATAGATTGGAAGCTGGTTATGGTAATAGAATTTTTAATTCTGGTGTAAATCAATTTGAAAAGGTGGTTGATTTATTGCAACTTGTTCCAGACAATTCACATTGTACTATTTCTATTTTTGATAAAGAATTTGATTTAAATGGCGATATCTTCGTTCCTTGTATTACTTTTATTAAATTCAGAGTAAATAATGGAAAATTAGATATGTTTACACACATGCGTGCTCAAGATTTATGGAAAGGATTTCCTTATGATATAAATTTATTAGTTTCTCTTTTTGAATGTATGTGTATATGCAGTGGCTATGATATGGGTACATATTATCATGTATGCGACGCTTTAAGATTATATAAAAAGGACTATAGTGATATTAAATCTTTTATTAAGATTACAGATTATAAAAATTTCCAACCAATTAGCATAGAATTACCTAAAAATAATATGTGGGAAAAATTAAGTTTTTATGAAAAAATAATATCAGACACTCAAGAATGCAATGAAGTCGATTTACAAAATGAGCCTAATTATTGTAGAAATATGCTATTATGTTGTATTATTTATAAAAATATTAAAAAGAAAAATTATAAAAAGGCCTTAACATTAATGAATTCACTTGAGCAAGAATATAAAAATCAAATAATTATTTGGGCTAAAAGATATAATAATAAATTTTATAATACTTTAGAGGTCTATAATGGCAAGCAAAAGAAGAAAAAAAATACACAACAATAATCTTAAATTACTTACATCTTTGATAACAGTAATGTGGACAAGTATAATAATTTTTGTTTTAGGAAATTTAAATTTTGAAAATACATATTTAAAAAATTTATTAATTATAATTTTTACAATTATTAATGCTGTAGTGGGATATTTTCCACTTTTTTCATTTTTCAAATTTGGTGGTCAAAAATGGATTATTAAACAATTTGTTCCGATAATATTTAATGCATTATTTAGTGCAAGAATTGAGCAAATAAAAAATGATAAATCAAAAAAAGAATATTTAGAAGATTGTTGTTATAGAGTGTCTTATTATAAATATTATCATAAGGATGAATGGATTTTGAATTTATATAGACTTATCAGAAAAGTTAATAATAAAACCTATAAAAATCGAATAATTCCAGCCAATAAGGATGTTCTATTGTGTACTTATAGATATGGCTTGGAAGATGGAAAATTTACACATAAACCTTCTTCTGTAGTGTATACTTTGGATGAGTGCGATATGAATAAAGTGAAAGGAGTCGCTGGCTTAATTGCTAAAAATAATGATATAACCTATGAATGTCTTGATAATGTAAACATAAATAATATTATTGCAAAACTTAAGGCAAATAATGATGATATTGGGGTACAAGTAAAAGAAAATGAAGATATAAGTTTAAGCGAAAGCATAGTAGTAATGAAAAACCGGATAAGTTCGTATAATAATGATACTAAAACTGGTAACAATAAGATTTCTGAAGAGGAAGAAAATGAAATTTTAGAATTTATGAAAAAAACGCATACGGACTATAATGCTATGTTTGATATAAGTGGTGGAAAACATGCTAATCATTTTCTGGGATTCAAAGTCTATAATGTTCTACGTGAAATGGAAGGTATTATTATAATTGATGCAAGAGAGAATGATAGTGGTATAAAATTTCATGACATTGTGTCTGCCAATCACTTTACGCCAACAAATTGGATTGATTATGTATTACAAGTTTTTTCGGGAATTACATCCGAAACGTTGGCAGCTTTAGTTAAGGAGGAGGATAAAAAAAGAGATGGCGAAAGAGTTGGAAATTAAAATTTTAGATATAGATGTTGAATATATTAAAGAAAAATTAGAAAATATAGGAGCCGAGTTTTTATCGGATTCAATGCAACAAATATATACATATGACTTTATTGATATTTCATCAATGTATCATAGTATTATATTTGATTTAGAAAATCAAATATCCGATAAAGTAGTCATACATGCAAAAAAAAGACTTATAAGTATTTTTTTTGATTTGAATGATTTGATTATGGAACATGATGCAAATATGGAACAACGTACTACAATATCTGAAATATTTGGAACTACGAATATATATGAATATATTAAAAATACTAACAAAATTGAATTAAATAAATTGAAAAATCCGGCTTTTATTAATATTATAGAAAAATATCATATAAATCCCAATAAATGGATTAGATTACGTAAAACTGGAGATAGAGCTAGTTTAACAGTTAAACATATTCTTGAAAGAAGAACAAATGAGTTTGGCGTAAGGGAACATTCTATAAATAACGTACTTGAATATGAAACCTATGTAGATTCTTTTGATACAACTAAAATCATTTTAGAACAATTGGGATATTATCATAAAAATTACCAAGAAAAACGCCGGATAAGTTACAAATATAGAGACTTAGAAATTGATATTGATTTATGGCCACATATACCACCTTACGTTGAGATTGAGGGAAATAATGAAGAAAATATTTTTCAAGTTTTAGATAAATTGGGATATACTAAAAATGATGTAAAAAGTATGAATGCAGATGATGTTTATACTTTTTACGGTTTAAACATGTATTCATATAAGGAACTTAGGTTTGAATAGAATTTTTTAAGAGCTTAAGATTTTACATATTTTATCATCTTTAACATAGATTATTAAAAAGAGTTGATTTAAATGAATATGGAAATCAAAGTAATTGAAGTTAATAAGCCAAATGATGAGCAAGTAAAAAAGAAACTAGAAGAAATATCCTATTTCTTGTCTCACCAGTGGATTGAAAATTAAGTATTAAAAAACGAGAATCCTTCAGAAATTTTGTGGATTCTCGTTTTTTGGTTCTATGACTACAAAAACACTTCTTTATTATCCCTTTGCAATTTGGTGGACCAAACGGAGAACTTGGTGCCGCAATGCGCTATTTCTCACAAAAATTTTCAATGCCAGATGAAAGAGGAAAAAGTTTGCTTAATGATATCGCAACCGAGGAGCTTGGTCATTGTGAAATGATTGCTTCTATGATTCATCAATTAACAGAAAACGCGACAGTTGAAGAAATGGAAGCCCATGGATTAGGTTCGATGTTTAATGAACACGGAAAAGGAGTTTATCCTAGTGATTCATTTGGAAATCCATTTACTGTAACTTATTTTGCAGTAACAGGAGACCCACTTGCAGATTTAATGGAAGATATGGCTGCTGAACAAAAAGCTAGAGCTACTTATGAACATTTAATTCAATTAACTAATGATGACGATATTATTGCAGTATTACTTTTCTTAAGACAAAGAGAAGTTGTTCATTTTAACCGTTTCAAAGAGTTATATGAATATTATAAGAAAAAAGGATATTAATAGTGAATTGTTTAAAAAAAGAAGCGGAATTTCGCTTCTTTTCTGTTGTTCTTAACGATACTATGAACATTCATTTTTATGAAAATTTAATACCATATCATCAGTGATTTCTTCGTAAGACTTTTTTCCTGCACCAGCATATCTCCACGGTGATTTTCTTTTATGAGTTAACTTCACTAATTTTAAGGCTTCCATATCACCATATTTTTTTAAAGTTTCTTCAATACTTAATAATTTTTTAGCACCATCTTTTGATGATAAAATTCTACTTGAAATAGACAACTCTCTTGCACTTTCATCAAATATCTCGATATTATCTTCTAATATAGTCATACCTTTTTTTTGGTATTTGTCATAAACAGTTTCTATTACGGGACCTAATTTATATGCAAATATTTTATCGATAAATAATTTATCTTTTTCTTTGCAAAGATAATCTGCATAGCACAAATATGTTAATTTCTCCAATTTAAGATGAGTACATGGTTTAATTGATAAAATATATTTTGCGATATCTATCCCAACTAATTCTCGATCAGATAGCAATAGTTTTACAAATTCTTCTTTATTTTTGACTAGATATACTTCTTTAAAAAACTTGTCTTTTTTTACTACGGATCTCCAATCAGTTGAATCCGTTTGTAGCACATGGGTAGCAATTGGTACATCACTACCACACTTTTCATTGATATAATTAATCTCTTTTTGAATCACATCTAATTGTAAGATCTTTTCATCAAAATAATCCAATGCTATTCTTTTTCCAATTGAATATGCACTAGCAATAATAATAAAATGTTTTATCATTTTTCACCACCTCCTTTATTTTCATGTTCCCATGTAGTGTATCCTTGTTTATATTTTGCGTGAGAATCTCGATTATTATTCTCATCTTTTTTATTCCAAACCTGTAATTCCCATTGAAATTTAGAATTGTCTCCTTTTCCGAAATAAATATGTACTGCTTTATACTTTTGTTTGGTAGAATTTATGCATTTTATATTAGGATATTTTTCTGAAATAATTTGCACTATTTTATCATAATCCATATCTTTTTCTAAAATAATTCTTACACCAAAACAGTCATTCAAACATTTATTAATAGCTACATGGCCTTGTTCATGCTTTAAATAATAGTTACTCATTTTATAAGAAATAGAGTTTATAGCTTTTACTCTACTTGAAATTACTGAATTGAATTCCTTTATTTGCAAATTGATTTGAATATCAATAGCTGCATCATTTAGAAAGTCATGATACAAATAAATACTTTTAAAAATATTAAAATCTGTAAATATATCACGAACGTTTTTATTTTTCATATTTACATAATAATAATTAGGATGCTGTTTCCACGATTTGCAATTTTTATTATGCTCATCTTGAATGTACTCTATTAATTCAAAAAGATCATTCATAAACATTTTTATTATGATAATTCATATTATCACCCCTATTGTATAAATATTGTATCACAAAAAAAATCTAGATAACAAAAAACATGATTCTTATTATAACATTTTTAAAAAAATCGACAAGTATTTTTAATAATGTTTTGTTTATTTTCAG
>Ga0153942_1000136_pt1 | contig 25503 bp, 20 predicted proteins | sample TSNJ026MetaG_FD_104731 | JGI IMG/M metagenome (GOLD analysis project Ga0153942, IMG submission 104731) | Attine ant fungus gardens microbial communities from New Jersey, USA - TSNJ026 MetaG | ecosystem: Host-associated > Fungi > Mycelium > Unclassified | place: USA: New Jersey, Brendan T. Byrne... | reverse complement strand
TGCTGATAGGGGGATACCTTACCACGGGCGACTCTGTTCACCAACTATACACAATCTGAAGTCAAACCTCTTTCTTTGAAGATGTGGCGTGAAGATAGTCATGCACCAGGTTATGAACTCGTAGCTACTGCCCCACACCCCATATTCCGAAAATTGCTGTCATATCAGATCTGAAGTCCGAACTATGACAGTAGAACTTTGACCCAACAGTTCTATATTTACTTCGTGTTTATACAAGATGGACAGATGTCGGAGTACGTTCCACTTGGCTTCCCATTATCACAAGCAACTTGATTTACTTTCCCACCAGTGGGTATAACCACAGAAGTGTTAACCGGCGGTGTTGAGAACCAGAAGTTAGGTCTATACATGTGAGCAACCACGGATGCTGAACAGCGACAGATGAGAAAAACTGTATTGCGAACACATGTGCAAGACGGTTATGCGGGGAATCAACGGCGCGAAGTTCCAAAACTTTTCTATGTATCTGCTACCGAGTCAACGGTTTTTCAATGATGAACCAAGATGAAATCATGGCAGCTATCGCCATAGACACTGAAAAAATCAACACGTTATGAACCGCGTGTGCGTACGCCGATCTCACGATAAGCTGGGTTTCAGGATCCAGCTCAGCAAGATAATCGAGAGATTCTCTGACCATGTGAATAATCTAGGTTTTGGTTCGATTCAGTTTGCAGACGTTCCATCCCCAACAACATACCTGTTCTACGTTTTTTCCATGCAGCGTGCGATATAGCACAGAACGAAGAGTTGACTGTACAAGGGTGCCCCCTATTGATAACCCAATAACGGAACCCATCGACCGGAAGAGATACGATACTACAGTGAGTGTGGTAAGAAGTCTGATGTACTGGCCAGATACAGTAATGACAGACCTGCTGTGGCAATCGCCTGGTCCGCTTGTCCTGCATTTGCAATCAATGATATTAAACTGGTTGTGATACCACAGCCATTTCCGAGCGATGTGAGTGCCAGCCCTTGTGAACAATAAACGTAGTGATATTATGCTGACCACGTTCAAGGCTCACCAACGATGACTTGTGTAGTTGACCTAGGTAATCCCATGAACCCAGTTCCAATCAGAACAAGAACAGTACCGAGTGTCAGGATGAGATAGGTCATGCAAGTCAGGGCATAATATTTTCCAGTAGATTGCATGATCAAGCCTCCACTCAGACTACCCACTAGAGCCGTTAAAACCACAACTACAAGCCAAGCTCCAGTCTCGGACGCTGTCTTTTCCAATACGGCTTGAAGGTATAAAGATATATGAAAGAGTTGCGAAAATGCACCTGCGATCCCGAAGAAATTGACACCATAAGATGCTAAAAGAGAACGATTAACAGCTATTCTTGTAGGGGCCAAAGGTTCCGTCGCATAACGGGATTCAGTCAATCCGAATCCAATGGCAAAAACAGCAAACCCGACCATGAACGAGATAGTCAGGCTGCTATCCCAACCGATATCGCCACCACGATCAAAACCCAAGAGCAGGAAGAACACGGCGAGAACTAGTGTTGCAGCGCCAATAAAATCCACTCTACGAAGTTTACTTTTGAAGTCAGAATTTGAATTGAAAGCCACCGGAAGAGAAGGCAGACGAAGGAAGAAATAAACCGAGAGGGCGGAGGTAATGGCTAAAGGAAATTGGATAAGGAAGACCCATCGCCAGCCAATTGTATCAGCGAGATAACCCCCAAGTGAGGCACCAGTTGTGTTGCCAAGTGACCAAAATATGTTGATAAGTCCTGGAGATGGCAAGGCATGCAGTTTAGAGCATGTAGTGTAAGAATGTTACTCGCTCGCCTTGCCAGGTGCCACGCGAGCGCAATGGAACCAAGTCCGACATTATGATGCTAACAAGCCTGAGGAGATATCGTAGTCATTAGCCCAAAGAGCAAAAGGGCCGGATATGCATACGTCTGCATTCCTCCACCGCCAATCCCCTGGAAGGCACGGCTAAAGATCAACTGGTTCATATTTTTGGCACTGCCGCATAACATGCAACCAATGGCGAATATTACATAAGAGAAGAGGAGACAGTTTTTTCTGCCAAAAATGTCGCTAAGCTTTCCATATAATGGTCTGTCGTTCGCGTCAGAAATGGACGCTTTTATCTAATCTGGGAACACAACGTACTGGAAACTCGTCAAGGTAAGCAAGTATGATGTAGCTATCCAGCTTGTCTTCTGGAGCTCCTTTAGATCGTTCCCGATAGCCGCATACGCTACAGTGATCCTGCTTTAATGGAATTTTTCTATGATAAGGGAAAAAATTCACAGGAGACGACGATTGTTCCGTCCAGCGCAGTCAAGAAAATTCCAAAAGCCATAGGTACCACCTATATAGTCTTGAGTTCATCTCATTTCTTGCAAGGGAGAAATGCATTCACATAGACGAGATAAGAAGAGAGTTTCTTGGACTCCTCGCCTTGCTCAGTGCTCGAGAGATCGGGTTCATAACCGTCATAGACTTGACGATTTAAATTTTGGCTGAGGAGATGGGATGTCTCGTCCGATGTGGGGGTCATCGTGGGGCTTTTCAAAACGGAGGCCATTTACTTATCAATTTGCTTATGTATTCGACAATCTTGCATGATATTCATTGAGGTGTCATTGAGTGTTTGGTGGTAACTGGCCTCACTAGATCGTGATTCACAAACCATGACTGCCAATTTCCAATCACCACATTATTTTGAAAAAACATGACTTGTGTTTTTCTTGGACTATGCAGGTCAAGACTGTCCAAGTGAGTTCCGGCGTAACTCCACCGAATCGCCTAATTTGGAATCAGCTATCCTAATTCTTCCGACCGTTCCCTCACAATCCCATCCCATGTCTACCGACAGAGCTATAAGCAATACACTGCCCAGTACATCTGAGCTATTGAGACATAGCGATATGGAACAAGGTCGAAGCAAGCAACATGTATCACTGCGCCAATTCCTTTTGCAGGACGTGGACCCAAAGGAGGCCACGGGACCATTAGCATTTTATTGCTTTATGACTGGTTACATGTGCACTATTTTGACTTTTTTTATTTTTCACCCCTAGCTTACTTGTCGTAGCGACGTTATTTCTTTCTCTGCAATATTCGTATGGTGTGGGTTTCAAACCGGCAACTTTGCCCAGGTGTGTCCTACCTCAATTCCTTTCATCTGAAACCACCGTCTCAGTCCATTAATAGCTTGCCATTGCTCTCGCCCGCCTCTTCGAAGGCCCTCCGGGTCTCCGCGACACTTCCTTCCACAAAGCTGACCAACAAGCGCTCTGTTCTCTCCTCTCTTTTCAACTTGGTTCTTTTTTCGGCCGTCTAGGAGATAAAATCGGTCCACATAAACGTATTTGGCTCCTATTTGGTACATTCATGCAAGCATTCTTCACCATGGCTGCAGCACTCGCATTCTGGAAGAGTGGTCAACCGAGCATCAGTGGAGCTAGGGATTTACCAGCTTGGACAAATGCCTTGACATTTGTCGGCTTGGCCTTTATCAGTGCCAGCCTAGGTCTGCAGGGAATCTTGGGCAAGAGGCTGAATACTCAGTTTGGGACTACTAGTGCGCATATTCTTGTATGGATGTTCCAATATCATCTGACCTGTTTGGGCATGTGAACAGTTGTATTAACAACAGTCTGGGTTGAACTTGTCACAGACCCAGGCCTCTTCAGATTCAACAGACGTGTCATGACGAGGGATCATCGACTTATTGCCGCTGTTGCATTATTCATCGGTGCATTCGCCGGACGTGCTATCCTAGGAAAACTAGGTACTGCAGGCGCTTTGGGCGTAGGTACTGGGTTCAGAGTACTGATGGCATTTCATTGGTTATTGGTTCCTTCGAAGAAGATAGCTCCATCATGATTGTCATTGGTGCTCAAAGACGGACATCGTGACGCTAACGCCACTGACAGCGGTGATAGTGTGGTGTCAGCTCCACATGGTTTAGACTTGAAAAATCAGACATAGTCATTCTGAATTTTGAGGATGGTTTCCATCGGTTCTTGTTCATCGCGGAACATACATTAACTATCTAAATACTATTTATAACTTATGCTCCAGCTCTCCATATGTATCTAAATTCACATACACATCGGTTTCGCAGTTGACCGGTGCACAGCTCGATGAGAGATCGATTAGCGCATGCGCAGTCTGGTCAGAATTATGTTTCTAGACCCGCGTAATTCATGTTTCCGTGCAGCGTAGCTTGGCTGCCTCATGCGTGAAGTATCATTATCTTTCAGACGTGGTGTGTCGTATCCTGTGGAATTTTTACTTGACCGCCAGATCTGAATCAGTGATCCGTCAGTACTGCATTACATCAGTATTGATGGTTCACATGTTCTTGGCATCTGAAGCCGATGGCATTGTCACTTCGTGACGTTTTCTATTGCAAATATCTCATTGAAGTTACTCATGATCGCCCGGAAGTAATGACTATTCGGTTCACCTTTGGTTCTGGATCCACTTCCATATCCAGGATATCCTTGGGAATGAGGAAAGAGGAGTTTTTAACCCGAGGCGAAATTCGCGTGAGTTTTCACTCTTTTGGTAAAATGAACCTAAACTCAAATACTCCAATTTTTCTGTTTCGTTCCAAGATCAATCATTTACCCGTCAAGACATAATTAAGAACTAGTGCAAAAAAGGGCGCTAGTCTCCGTCTGGCATGAAAACATGACGCTATTTATTATCCGAAAGAATGAAATGTACCACCGAGAGATGCGATCACAATAATGCCCCCTCCAATGCGATTTGCAGTGGAGAAACAACAAGGAAATTTACGGAATAGTCAACCATTTCAATGTAAAATTAGAACTATCCAATGTCAAGACGTGCGAGTTCGGCAAAATTTTCCGACCAGAACAGTGTTCCCGGAATAGTGTTCCGCCATTAAAAAGTATAAAAAGGGAGACGTCAAGTCAACACTCTTGCATCATCATCATGCAGCTCAAGTTTGTGTTTTTCCTCGTTTCTACTATCGTCACCGTTCTGGGCGCTTTATCAGTTAGCCATTGTTTTGACGAGCTCCGAGATATCCAGGACAGGGTCAAGACTCTCAATTCTGGTATTAGAAACTTTGACCGTAGAAACTTGTTGGAGGCTTGGGTTGGTGACGACTCTATTTGGTTATGCACTTAGAACTTACCGTCGTAAATTTCAGGATCTCCACCTTAAGGCTAGGAGAGTTCAGGTCGTAATCGAACAGGTAGCCCCCTGTACCAAGGTGAGACTTTGATTTTCACTTGAGAAACTCATAGTCTGATTCAGCGTTCTAAGCTCATTACAGCCGATGTTTCAGAGGCTGAGGTTTCCAAACTCGTCACCTTCTTTGGTGTAGTCGTAAACCTGGCTGTGGAAAGCCTTACGTGTTTACAAGGCTTGGAGCCGGATATTAAGCAAATCCCGATCTCTGGGAGCAAGACAGTTATCAAGATGGATTTGGAGGCCCTCAAGACGAGTTCTTCCTTCCTTCAGATTGTGGCTGAGAAGATACCCGTACGTCTGTTTCTGATGGAGACTGCTCACTTCTCATTGCCTCCTCTTTAGGCCAATATTTCCACCGAGGCCATTCAACACAAAAGATCTCTTGACCAAGCCTTCGAGCAAACGATAAAGATCTTCTCTTGAGGCATGACATATTGTATTTTCTAACATCCGAAATTGACCAGTGTTTTTTCTGGCGTTTTTCAGTCGAATCCTGCAATAGTACCTCGCTATCAAACAACTTCTAACTGCAGCTAATGTTAATGTACACCCCGGAATCAAATACGTTCTTACGAGTGGACTTCATCTCAGTTGCTGTGTGGTTTGTTTTTCTATATGAACTTGCTTGCTTGTAATATTACTAAATAGTGTTCTTTTACATCATTAATCATCTTGACATACGCTTGTTGCTATCACCTTCATTCAATATACCTTCCAACTTGCCGTGAACAAACTAAAGCCTCAATTCAGTGTTATCGATTGGTTTTCAGACATCCTTCTAGCCAAGTCCTGGGGATATGAAAATTCGAAGGACACATAGTTATTGACATAAGTAATCACTGTATCTGCTGGTCCTCCTCACCTCTGGCTCCAGTGTAGGACTCAGTAGTGCACTAGTCCAGAGTGGTAAAGTCGTGAGATAATCTTTTATGCCTTTAGTCTTGATCTCCATTTTGTGCTACATTTGATGACTATGAAACTAGTCTATAGATTTTGTCCGTTTTTGGCTAGTCTACTAACGACCCAGTTTTCATGCTCTTATACACCTCAGTCGTTGTCCCAAGCGCTGAGGTTATTAGCTCTCACACATAGCCCAGAGCTTTCAGAGAGTATTGACCCATAAGTACAGCAGGATGGGTAGTGCAGCCCTCACAAACAGGCCTAGATTGGGATGTCATGTCACATGTCACATCGTCTGAGAGTCACGTAGTAACACCCAATTGCTTGTCACTGTCGCGACTATGTGACAAGTACTTGTAAACAACCTTCAGATGAAACATAGGCAAATATTATTCTATTTTGGCTGTGTTTGTCTCTTTGTTCGGTTCTAGACAATTAATCCTTCCTTCTCAACCACTACCACCTTTCACACCGTCTACTTTCTAGTCTTGAATCGTTCTCAATACTGTGAATTTGAAATGGAGATGTCTCCAGGAAATGTTTCCCTCCCCAACCCAAGTGTCCTGAAGCGTTCGGCCTCCACAGCTTCGTTACCTACTCCACCAAGGACATATAAGAGATGCAAGAGAGGACGCTCACGTGGTGATTGTGATTCTGAAAGCGATGATACGGGAAACCAAGACTCCGTGCTTTCAAGTACAGATGAGGAAGACGCCCAATTTCAACGGTCGCGTAAAAAGCGGAGACGAAGCCTCTCAAAGGGTGATGACGAAGAAGCGTTTTGGTTGGCAGGGCCAAAATCAGAGACACAAAGTCAGAAGGATCTCGATCAAGAATACCTCTCGAATATTGACAAAGAGGAAGGGACTGACGTTGTTGATCTTTCGTCCGCTGCTGCTGCTCCGTTGTTGTATTGCAAACCTATGAAGCAGTCACATCCAGAGGCTAGTAATGGGTTGACATCTCCTCCGCCATCCCATCGCAAGCCTCAAGTGCAGCCTTCGGCAACTCCACCTGTTGGCGTTCCAGAGCCTTCTGCGACTGCCGCGCTTCCGATAACGCAGCCTGTATCACCACCTAAGACACCGAGGAAACGGACAGGCCCACGAAAAGGCCTTAAGTTGCCGGAATTTCCAATCATCTCAGATTCACCCGATAACCCTTTCTATGAGGCTCCAGGCTCGCCTTCTCCTGGTGAAGAAAGCGAGAGCCCACATGTGGATAGTGTGAGTCCTCAGACACCTGGTGCCACCCATTATGAGAAGCCCACTGTGACATATGTTTTGTGAGCTTTTCTCCTTTCATGTAAATGTGGGTCGATCTGATTTGTGTTTGTCTTTCAGTCGTGGCGTGCGTCGCAAGTATCAGAATCCACTTTACAACCACAAGAAAGACCGGCCGCTTTCGCCTCCTCCCACATCTCTCCTCCCTATTGAGCATCCAGATTATTCGCCTGACATGACTTGCAGACCTACCATCCTCTTTCCCAAGGCACCGAAAGGAAAATATTCCGTACGTGCAAAAGAGGAATCCAGAGTTGATGCAAGTACCTCAAAGGGCTTGAGACGGAGCCTTCGGAAGACGAGAGTTGTTATTGGGGATAGCGATGATGAAAACGAACTTCAGCGACGGAACGAGGGAGCTGAGAGAGAAGTGTTGATTACGCCCAGGAAGCTCGACTTTGGGCTGCCGAAGAAGGCGAAGGCGGTGGTTGGCAAGGGTGATACTCTCTGAAACGTTTCCTCCGAAATCCACTACGACTCTATATGGCTTTTTGCTTCATTTTTGAAAACCCAATCTTGCTCATTTGTTTTGGCATTCTTATATTGTTATGGCCATCATTCTATGTCAAAAACTATCCTCACAATCAAGACGTTGCGAGACAACACAGTTATCCCACCTTCTCTCCAGCCTTGCAGGCTCAATACTTTTGTGCTTCTTCTGGTTAATCTACAATTTCGTTTTGCACGGCACCGCTGTATTCTATGATCCTTGTTTCCTGTCCCCGATCGCCCTTCTTTGGCTCCCTCAATGTTTTGTGATCGCTCTCTAGTAGAATTGGATTTGTTACCACCCTGCGATACCTCTTTCTTCAATCTCCTCTCACTTGAACACGTAGGTTAGTTGGTTTGTCGTTTAAGCAGCGTAGTTGCAAAGTCTCATGTTCTGACTTATGACTGTTATTGTCTTACAGTGGTCACTTGAATAAAATTGATATTCACGTCTTATGTCTCATCTATCTTTGAGAGTGGAGTGCCATGTAGATGAGTTTTGAATCAAAAGGGGTGGAATTTCTCCGGTATACAGTTCCTCTCTGAGATATAGTTGGCTCGAGATCTACACTGAAACTATAGAAGAGATCCTAGGTTTCAGATGCGACGGGTTTAAATCGGCGTCTACTACGATAAGTTGGTACCTATATCGAGTAGTGTAGGAATGTAATATCGCAACACCACTGATCAGTCGATTACTGGCTCGTGTCATCGACTTCCCAACCATAACGCGATACCGCATCTTATCACAAATTTGACGGAAACGATGATCACATATTGAAAAGGGGAACCGTACACAATATCGTATATCGGTCTTAACAATCGCTCAAAGCCCCAATCGTCTTCTTTCCTCTTCTTCTCTGATAACTTCAGTCTCCATGACAGCCTTAATCATCTCACTGCCAAGTTTCCCAGCCTCGTCGAATCGCGGCTGGAAGAATTGTCTCGTTTCCTCAAATCTCCTCTTGTAATCTTCGAAATTGCCGAAACGAACACATTGACTCCATCCTCTCGCAGCAACGACGAACTCGAGATCGTCTGCTCTGTGCCAATGATCGTAAATCGCCGAATGTAGTGCACTCTCTAGCAGCGTAAGTGACTGAAACAAGTGTTCCGCTACGCCCAGGAAAAGTCGGAATATAGGTGTAGCCGCAAGGTCAAGGTGTACGTATGGATTGATTCCAAGATGCGCCCAACAATCCACCATAGCTAATAGAGAAAGATGAGAGTTTGGGCGATAATTGGATGGGGGCATGAGTGTGGAAGATACTGAGAAAACAGTAGGAGATTCTGGAACTGTGATATCGGAACTTTGGTGTTTTCCCAAACTGAATTTGTCAAGAATAGACGCTGAAAGGAGAATTGGTTTCCGTTCGGTCGGAGAAGGGGGTCTTGAGGGATCTGAAAGGGGAGTCGTTGAACCGTTTTCCCAGTCATCTTTATCTTTCTCTATAATCGTTCCTCCTCGCCCGAACACAGTCCGTCTGGCCCATTGAACGCGCTCTTTGAATTTTACCTTATCTTCCAATGAGCCACTACCGCCACTCAACATTAGTTTGAACAGCTCCGAGGCGCTTTTAGCATATTGATGGATTTGAGTACGGGCGCTGGGATTCAGGATTGCGAGACCTGCATAGACATGCCAGGCGTTTGAATAGATGCGAAGCGTGAGATTGACTTTTGCAGTCTCAATTCCACCGACGTAGAGGCCATGTTCCCATGGATATGCTTCTGTGGAAGCCCAAGCAGTACCCATACTGATCACAGGACCGGAAAATAGATCTTCCGTCAATCATAGAAAGCTGAGAAGCGTCACGAATGATTCACCTGAGGAAGGCGACATGAGTAACTGCCTGAGTATTGGCTGTCACAGAATCGTGTTCATCAAAACTAAGGTAAACAAAGCGAGAGCGGAATGGGCACAGGATATTCTCCACGAGAGTGAGGGCATCTTTGCTGGCCCTATGTTGAATGAGGACCTGGGTAAACCAATCAGTTCCTGGGCCAGACACAGAGGGGTACGTAGTACGAGAGGCTGCCCAATGGGGCTCACAGTTGGCCCGTGTAACGAATGACAAGAGAGAATGTGGACGTCTTTTGGGAGATGCGCCTCAAAGGCCGCTTTTTCAGGGGCCTTGACAGATGTCTGGCCAGCAACGATTGCATTCACTTTCGTAGCTAACATTGAAGTGAGTTGACACTTGAGGCCTCATCTGTTGCAACACTCACAAGGACCATATTGCGCAACGACGCGTTCAATGAACTCCGCTTCTATGGAATAGATGATATAGTCAGACGACCTTGAAATTGCATATCCATCTTTCTGAGGGTAGACTCCTGGTGTGCCTGTTGGCGGACAGCATGGTAAATTGGGCCTTTAAACCAGAGAGCAAAGATAGAAGCGTACTGGAAAAGTCAGTCTTGAGCTTCTCATACTTTTCCGGCAGGTCACAAACCAAGATCCTAAGTGCTCACAGGCAGGTCAGAATGTGGTCAGTGCTGATCGACACAACGAAAATACAGACTTCTTCCAACCAGCTTGACTCAAGAGCTTTGCATACATGTAGCCCATAGCACCCATTCCAATGAGACCAATAGTGGGCTGGGCATGTACCGGGGCATCGGGGGTGACATTGGCATCCACATTGATTGGCAGTGTGAATGATTCACTATTCTGCATTCCTTGATCAGCCATTCAGGCGTTTACTAGACTTTTAGATGATCTCTGTTCCATGGAAGCTATGGTGCAACATACCTTGATAATGAAGGGAGTAACGGGAAGAGTGGCTCCTGATATATGATAACCCTGGATGACTCCCTGTAGGCAGTCTAGGGTAAGTCTAGGGTAATGCTCCATGCCGCGGGTATGCCTAGATGTTCTCTAGCCTTTGATGGATATACGGATCATACATACTATATCTGGAACTTGTCCTGATGGCATCTACTGTGGAATGGAAATGAATATAGGCTTACAATTTTTCTCCTCTATCATGGACTCCCGAAGGCCATCCGATGAGGTTTTTCCCCAGGATAATGTAGGTCAAAGACGGTGGGAGTCTGAATTATTGAATTTGTCTGTCATTTGCTCCTATCAAACAATTTGAGTGAAATTGTAGATGGAGTATCTTTCTTTTAAAAAAAATCATCAATTTATTACACGGTGCTCGATCGCAGTCCAGATCGCAGTCCGTGGTGTGGTATCTTGCCCTGCAAAACGCGTGTGTGATATAGTGATGTCACATCTTGGGATTATTGCTACGGGAATCACATTTGTCCCAGATTTCCTCAGACCACAGAAAAAGGTTTGCACCATACTCCTAGATTCTCTATGGGAAGCCACTTGTGCAAAAAACCAGGGTAAACAAATTGGAATTGCATCGAGGTATATAAAAAGCTGACAGGGGCAATCCAAAAATTAGAACAAGCATAGACAAATACGCTTGATCGTTTTCCCTCCATCATGGCCTCATCGTATGTGTATCTCGTCTGTCATATTCCAGAACATCGGAAGTTGAACAGAAACATACAGAAAATCTCAAAAAACATCCTGGGCAGACGATGTCGACGACCTTGGTACGTATGCGTTTTGACCTTCACATGATCGATTGATAAACCGCAATTCGCGACATAGATAAAAAGGATGCCCCTCAGATTGAAGAACATGTCGATGAAAATGGAATCCGAACTACAACAGAGTATACAGAGAACGAAGAGGGAAAACGAATAAAGGTGAGTCATTTGCGAGGGCTTAAGCTTGGTGCTAAATGGGACAAACGTTGCCTCGCTTCTTTAGATCATCCGTCGCATAAGACGAACACTCCAGAAATCCGTAGTCGAGCATGCCGTTGCGGAACGACAGAAATGGGCCAAATTTGGTCAAGAACGGGGTAATAAGCCAGGACCCGACCGCGCTACGACCACCGTCGGTGAAAATATCATCTTGAAGCTAAGCGCAGGAAACAAGGTCTGTGTCATCTGCTCTCAATTTTCCAACATCTCTGAACTCATGGATTTCTGACTCTAGCAACCAGAACAGGAGCATCAACAAGAGGAAGTTAATAAGATCAAAAAAGGCGGAGGCAAGGTCGTTTGTCGCATATGCAAGGGACAACACTTCACAGCGAAGTGTGACCACAAGGACAAATTGCTCAGCCTGACTCCCGACACCGACCTCGGCGGCCCAGATGACGATTTCAGAACCCGTCCAGACACGACTCCCACACCCCAGCCCCCGATGAGTAATAAATATGTTCCCCCATCTATGCGGGCAGGGGCAGGCGCCCGCGGGGCGGGTGAATCAATGCGGGGAGCCGGATCTCGCGATGATTTGCCAACATTGCGCGTTACCAATATCTCAGAAGACACCGGCGAGAACGATTTGCGTGAGCTCTTTGGTAACTTTGGCCGTGTTGTGCGTGTGTACGTCGGTAGAGATCGCGAGACTGGCATTGGAAAGGGCTTTGCGTTTGTCAGTTTTGATGATAAGGCTGATGCACAAAAGGCGATGGAGAAGGTGCATGGAAGAGGTTATGATAATCTCATTCTGAATGTCCAGTGGAGTCGTGAGTTGTCTTATTGCCAAGTGAAGCACGCTTACTCATGGTTGTGTAACAGAGCCGCGACCGGAGGCTCGATAGACGAATGTCACGTCCCCTGTCAGCTTTATCTCGTTATCTTACAATGTCTTGATCGATTTTATTCCACTTATACATCAGGACGCACTCACAGCTCGACTGTCAGTTTGAGATTCCGAAATTATTGATTGAGCACCCTGATGTTCCTTGATAAGTCCTTCGTAGCGTCGGCATTGTGGCATCGACTTACTGATGAAAGACCACTGGAATGACCTTGGTCGGCTGTATTGTGAAAAAAAGATCTCGAGTCAATTATAGGAACCCGAACCCTTGGAAAGATTCATCATATCTTGTCTTCCTGCATCAGTGCCATCTGATGTTGGAGTTTTCATCATCCAGAGTTGATGACAAAGAACATCATGATGGTGATTCCGGTCACCTTCACACAGCCATCTATTGTGTTTGAGATGAAACAGATGGCCTACAATTGAAGCAACATTATATTTAGTGAGGGAGCATCTTCTTGGGTGATTTCGGCAGAATAAAGGACACACTTTGCTGTTGAAGTCGGTGTTGAATCCCATTAACACCAACACATCAAGCTAGGCATTCTGTTGCAGGACCACCTACACGTTTTTGAAATTGCCCTTTGATGCATACCCTACTCCTGTTTGATCATTTTTACAGCTTAGTAGCAATATTTAACCACACATCAATCTGCACTGGAGTGGTATTGCCTTTGTACAGCAACCGGGCGAAAAAAAAAGTCTGATATCTGGGTATGTGACCCTGGCTGCTATCAGGAATCAGGGATCGTGTTACATAGTATCTGTCCATCATCTATTCTGCGATCATTGTACTCCATGATGTGACGTGCAAAAAGATGGACGTTTGAATAAGGAAACGAACAAGGAAGAACAGATGTTTTGAATGCTTATAGAGATGACTTCCTATAGGAAATCGGCCGAGATGAATGGGACGGTTTAGGTCATCATGTCGAACAAGGAGATGTAGCATCACGTCGTATACTCCAGACGTTTGGATACCTCCTACGGGGAAGTCATCTTTATATAAAATAACCGTCTCTGTCTCGCTATCTCTCTTTTCTCACAGACATCACAGTATCTACTTCCACTTGAGTCGAAGACCTTACGCTGTACAAGTGCGTGATTGATCCAAAACAGAATGATTTGTTGATGACCCACCAGGTTTTTCTGGCTCAGCTGCTTTGATATCTCTTTCTTAAATCTTTGATCTGACACTCATCAATTCTGGTACCACGATCTGCTGTCCAGGCTTTATATAATGCCAGTGGTAACTTTCGACTCTCTCTCCAGACCTGAAAGAACGCCAAGACACCGCCCATTGAGAACTTCAATATCGTTCCATCCCCTCACCCCACAACCACAATGTCAAATGTCCGTCATTTCATTTCTCTCTCTCTCTCACTAATGCCTAGGTGTGCTCATCACACGATTCTCTCTAGACCGTTACCAATCAGCAACCTCGAGCCAAACCAACCATGGGAGTATCCGGTGGAAACCTCAACGTGAAGAATATACCCATGGGAGAGAATGGGAGAGAATGGAGCAACGGTCTCTATGATTGCACAATAGGAACCTGTAAGTCTTTTGTCGCTATAAATTATAAATTACAATCCGCCTCATATGTGCCTCGTTACACTGACACTTTTCGAAATTTAGGTTTATGTGCCTGTTGCTGCCCTTGTGTCATCTATGCCAAAAACAAGCGTCGTTACGACCACATGAGCACCAAGGGCACTCCGGATCCAGATAGCGGAGGAGGTTGTTGCTCTTGTGACTGTATAATGTACTCGCTGGTTGGTTGGTGTGGCGTGAACTGGCTCCTTCAGGTGCGTCAAACCTTGTGAAAATGCCGGGCTTGATTTTGAATGACAATGTTAGTGCATGCAACGCGGCAATGTTCGCAGAAGGTACAACATCAAAGGCGGTCAATGCAGCGACTGCCTCACTTCTTTTTGCTGTATGTCTTGCGAGTTAGCTCAGGAATTTCAAGAACTGGAGTTGGAGGAGAAGAGCTACACTGATTCTGCACCATTTGCATTGAATTCTCGTTCTTAGCACCTAGAACTTCGTATCGAATACCTACGACCGCAACCGCAGAAAAATGAAAATGACAGCTCATATGACGAAACGCAGCGCCGGATTCCTCATTGGTGGACTGGAATATTGGAGAACCCTGATCTAGTAGTGTTGAGGAAGTTCTTGATTACTATTTCAAATGCCCTAGTAGCCACTAGAAATACTATTAATTCCCAAATTGATTTTTATATTGTAGCCGTGAATTAATAATCCTGAAAGCTCTTTTGACTCAACTCACATCAAGTTGAAGAGATCAACAACTACACATACACTAGATCAAGGCTGATATGATACAGTGTACTATTTGAGCATCGACCTAGTACCGTATTTCCATTGACGCTGCACCTTGAAGGTACAGACTATTTCTCCAGAAATTGTATGATCTTTACTCTGATGTGAGAATGTGAGTGAGGCCGACCCAGTCTCATGTTTTCTCATGGCATTCATAAACTACGATTCTACGACTGCAACATCTGGATACTAAAGATACAGACGATCAAAAGAAATCCCGATGAAGATATAATTCAAATCCAGAGCTGAAATAAAAAAAAAGTAAAATGCTAGATTGGTGATTTATAACTGTATCTTGGTCGAACGGCAAAATGAAGAAAGAGTCCCTTAGAGCTCAAAAGCTACCCAAAAGTAATCTAAATGGAGAAATAATGATCAGACAGGAATAGCAAGCAATGGGCCACAGATAGCCCATGAAATCAACAGGGCAAATCCGGCACTTCGAATGACAATTTCCCACTGGCCACGTATGATGACAGGGTCCAGCACTCGCGTAATTGGGACAGCAAACGCCGGAACCGCGTTCACAATCCGAAACCGTCTCCTAACTTTGCTTGACACATTAGACTCATCTGTCGACAACGAAGTGCCGTTGGATGAGGAAACAGCATGAGCTAAGCGTTCTTCATCAGTAGGCGTTTTCGAGCTAAGCACACCTCCCGACAAGGCTGGCCCTAATGCACTGGTATGCTTGATGTTCCATTTCTTGTAGCTGCATCGTGCCTGAATACGACTGATGATTCCCAAGAACCATTCCCATCTGTGCGACCGTTTGTCGCCCAGAAAGAACTGGGGCTCATCTTCGCCTTCGCTCTCATCTCCGTGGTCAAAGTCTTTCGACGACTTGGCTGGAATGGGTGGTAGACCATCAAAATCGAAGTCAGCGATGGGTTGCCTGCGAGGTGCGTCGTATTTGAGTTTCTCCATGTCTTCCATCGCACGAAGTCGGTACGAGTGGGCATTCATCGAGTGCATCTCTTCGCTATCCCAATATCCCGATATATCAGTTGTCGAAGGTGAGCAGAAGGGGGCTATGAAGGTAGCGGTTGGCGCATACGGAGCAGAGTGAACCCCGGCTGGTTCACTTTCACGTTCTCCTTCCCAATATAACTCTCGTTGATGCAGCCATTCAGCATCATTTTCGGGATTGGAACAGTATTCAGAGAGAATGGGGCATGTTGAAGGTCCTTCAATGGGGTTCATTTCTATCATTCCCGAGAACGTTGCTTGATTTTCATAAGAGTTCAGGGCGTCAGGGAAACCTGTGGCAAATCCGAGAGACGATGGACGCCTCGGTTTATCGTATGCAAAAGCTTTCTGAGGGTGACGTAGGGTCGGAGTGGGTTTAGAAACGAAATTCTGATATTTTTTGGTCTTGACTGCCGCAGGGGGTCTCGAAAGTTCAAATTTGCGGAGCTGCCTCACATCCCCAAAAATGTATACAGCAAGGCAGACTCCATGAAGGGCAGAGAGAAGGATCGTCAAACCAATTATCATCCCAGGAAGTGCAGTCAACCTTAGCCAACGTGAATTCCTGTCCTGAAAATTTGCCGCTATGGGAGGTATGAACCCAGCGATGATAGCAACGGTGCCAGCGATGATACCACAGAGAGCACGACGGTTGCCAACGTTAGTCAATTGACTCTGTATGAATCGTCGGAGACTCTGCTCGAGCATCCGCCGAACTTCCTTCTCGGCATCACAGAAAATTGCGGGGTGCGGATGGTCATCTTGATCATAAAGAAAGGTGAGGGTAGAAAGAGGAAGGGTAAGTTCATAATTGGCTCTGGGAGCAAAAAAGGTTTGTTTGGCGCGAGAATAAAACATGTTGAGACGAGATGCGGTTGTGGAAGCGAAAGCAGCATCATCAGGGGAATTGCATTGCTTCTGCCATGCAGCGTAGCGGACACGATAATCTTGAAGCCAAAGGATGAAATAACTGAGAATCGATTTAATGAGTATTTGGTGACGTATTTTTACGGAGTGCGTACAGATTTTCCGGGCACAATTCGACATACAATAACCATTCCTCAAAGTCCTTCAGACCAAGAGGTGGGAGATGTCTCCGGTCGAGTACATCGTCGAGACAGACATCAAAAAGGGGAGTCACACTGAAAGACCGGACCTTCCCAATGGCAGGGGGAGGGTGGCAGAGCCGGTAAGGAAAAGATAGCAAGGACCTGAAAGATAGCTTGACAGTGACAGGTTGTGTCTGAGTAGCAACCATCACTGTGAGCGAGATGCAATCTGTTGAAGTATTTGATACTTCAGCTAGACCCAGTTAGAGACTATATAATCAGGCATCCACAAGGACTCACCTTGAGCTCAAAGACAGCTAACTCCGAAATATCACCATCCAGAAAATTTCTTTTTGTGTCTCACAATGACTGTTTCTGATGTCTGCCAATTCAATGATCAGTATTACGTACTCGTCACATATAGGGGAAAGCTTTTTTTTCTCGTCAAACCACGAATTAATCTACAAGACAAAGGGTGCTTGATCACAGTGTCTGTGATACATGCAAAGGCAGCTAGGAAAATTTCCAGGAAATTCTCAGTAAGACCCACCAGGGATAAGGGTGTTAGAAAATCACAAGGAATGATGGATAAGCAGCCGCAGTCAAACCCCAATCAATGTCCGACTTTATTTTGATAACACCAAAGTCACAGAAACCCATAAGATCAAATGCGGAATAACATTCCTGTATATTGGTTCTAATTTCTAATGTAGGTTCACCACCATAGAATTAGATGCCTTGAGTCATCTAGATAACCAGGAATTCGCCTTCATCCTTTCGGAAGTACCCTACGGAAGTGACAACTTCTGACTGGTCTCCTGCACTTGTGGTAAGACTGATGTCTCCACCATGTTCTTGAGGTGGGGAAGGAGAGAATCTGCAAGGATCATTGCATCCTTTCGTTTACTCTTGAGACACGCAGCGATGACCATTGCGCAGCATGGGTAATCATGTTTGACATGCCCGAGCTTGTAGACATTGAAAAGGCGCGTTACAGTGATGACGAACCCAATCGGTTGTTTGTTGTATGTCGCACTGAGCATTTCACGAGCACCATCCACTGTGAGAGGCACGTTGTATTTTCCAAAATCGCCGAATAATTCCAAGGCATATTCTGGTTTATCAAGGTATAGGCATCGCCCTGATAGAAAAGATTAGCAGAATGACAGAAATTCATATTCGGAAGCGTACTTATGAAGGCATGAGAGAAAGTACTGTCAAAGTTGAGACCCATGTCTCTCCAGAGAGGGATCATCTGCATGACCTTCCTCAGTTGCTCTTCGGTCTGACAAAGGGCCAAGGTACGAATCCAGGTTGATTTCCTGATAGGAGGATGGCGAATATCCGGTTTGTGACCGAGTCGCGGTTTCATGAATTCGACATTCTTGTTGAAAAGCTGGACTTTATGGTCTGCATTTCTCGCACACACAGATATTCTCCTAGTCCTTTTCCGTCGGTCAGCAGCTGGTGATGCAACTTCCTTTGGCGCAGCTGTTTTCGCAGGTTGGGACTCAAGTTGAGGGGCAGATTTGACGGCGACGTGTTTCGACTGGGCCTCTGCGCCCTCCGGCGCTTTCGACAGCGTAAGCCTGTCCTGGTTCTTTGGATCAAATTCGACCTTTTCTGATGCGTCTGGCTGCGGTTTTTCTGTGACTGATTTTCTCTTGAAAAGTCTATTAAACCATGATTCCTGTGCTGATCGACAAAATGTTAATCCTGAAAAAAAAGTCACAACTTGGAGACAATTTACTGCAAGCGGTCGTGTTTATTTTCCTTGATGAGCCCGGAGCAATGATTCTGTTGCAGGCTAAGTGCAAAGCTTGACGGGCCAGAGCACTGGCCATGATGAGCAACGCCGACACGTCAAAATTTGAAAACTTAAGCACGTGACCTTGTACTTCTGTGCTCCTCATTGAACCCCCACTGAACGTGGTTACCTAAGATTCAAATTTCACAACAAGGTGTTGGAGGAGAAGACATATAAAAATTAATTATGTGATCCTCTCAGCAACTTGGAGTGTTTAGTTAATCGTACGACGGTAAGACTGCTCAGTCAGGAGAGAGATATACTAGTCTGGGACGATAGAAACTGAAATATGTCATGTGCATTATACAGGCTCGCACGACGCTCATATTTCAACAGAAGGGACTGATTTGACATAACCACAATTGTCTGCAATTGCTTATCTGTTATCTTATATGGTTTCATTATCTGCTCTTATCTGGACGGGCCCCGGGAAACTCTTGTGGCGACCCGACCTACAGCGACCCGATCAAGGCTGCTTGTAACCGCAGAGCATAATAGTCAAGTTGCCTGTTTCAGCAACGTCTTGTGGATCTAAGGGCCCAGTAAAGCAAACAATCTCTTTCAAAGAACGTCGCGAAGTTGTGTTCTTCGAGAATTGACAGGTCACACAAACTGGATGATTTTAATTTCTTATTTGCCTATATCCTTCGCTCTGTTTCTGGCAAGCTAAAATCCTGTTTTGATAACAAAGGGTCTGATAGAGGTATATCGCACCTCGATCAAATGCACACTTGTCGATCCTTATACATTCTCACGGTCACTTCGTTCGTTAGCATCACTCGTTAAATGAAGCAGTCACCAGTTTCTGAGAGCAGTAACTGGTCTCGAACTCCCACTTGTGGTTGGGACGCGTTTCAATGCATCCAAATTGCATGAATCGGGATGTATTACCGGAGGACACGGAGAACAATGATGGTAACAATCGGGATTTCCTCTTTCGATATAAAGTGATTATTTCCGATAAAATAACACCTGATAACCCTTGATAAGACTGCGCGGCACTGATAAAGATTACGTTGGAAACATTAGTTTCCCTCTGTTTTCAGCCTAATGAGCTCTTGACGACTCAACATATCATGATCAAAAGGACAGATACTCTGAGCCTGGGTGGCACGAATTTAAAGGTAGGAAAACTAGACCCTCGGTTCTGTACTTTTCTTGGCTTACCGCAAAACAACAGTCTTTATCAATTTCTGACCGGGAACTCACACGGCACTGATAAGAGGTCTGGTGTGAGGACATGCTTATTGGACGATAGCAAGAACTACTTGCGCTGAATCAGCAGGATATGTTGTGTCCAGACGGCACCCTATGGTGGCAGAAAATCAGGGACATACGATATTGAATGGTATATATAGCTGACATGAGGGTATTCGAAATTTTCGACTACCTAACCCTTCCACAGTTTTTTCATTCCTTTCTAGTTGACATGGTCAACGTCACGTTCGACACGTGTAATTAAAACATTATCTCATGTCCTCGCCATGGAATAACTTTTTTTTCCAGCCCAACAGCTCGTTTATACGGACTCCGACACTGGGCAGCTCATCACTTATGGCTTGGGTGATATTGTATGGGTATTAACATCCACTGCTCTTGTGTGGATCATGATTCCTGGCGTTGGATTCTTCTATTCTGGCTTGCTGCGTAGGAAAAATGCCTTGTCGATGATTTTCGTCAGTCTACTCGGTACAGGAGTAGTTTCGTTCCAAGTAAGTGCCGGCCCTCTCCTTTCAGCTATCCATTATTAATCCTCGAAATATAATACCAGTGGTTTTTCTGGGGATACTCACTTGCCTTTTCTGACAACGCGAGTCGGTACATTGGCACCCTTCGTATGTCATTTTCTTTTCAGGAAAGATCAACCCTCTCACGTATGAGCAATAGGATACTTTTGTCTCAAAGGCGTTCTTGGTCAACCATCTGTTGGTAGCCCACGCATCCCTGGTTTAATGTTTGCAATCTACCAGTCTATGTTCGCCGCTATCACGTATGTGTTTGATCATATATTGTTTATTAGACATCTCACCAGTCAACAGCGCTGTCCTCGCCGTTGGTGCGACTGCGGAGCGTGGACGTCTTGGCCCTCTCCTTGTCTTCATTTTTGTTTGGTCCACTCTCGTATATGATCCTGTTGCATGTTGGACATGGAATCCCAATGGCTGGTCATTTAGATTGGGTGGTCTCGATTTCGCCGGAGGTACCCCTGTTCATATTGTCTCTGGAACTGCTGCTCTCGCCATTAGCGTCTACTTGGGAAAACGCCGTGACTGTGGCGTTGAGCATCTGGCGTATAAGCCTCACAATACCACACATGTCGTGATTGGCACCGTTTTCCTCTGGTTCGGTTGGTTCGGCTTCAACGGTGGTTCCGCCCTTGCTGCGAATCTCAGGGCTATTCAAGCTTGCGTCGTTACTAACCTCGCTGCTTCTTGTGGGGGGATGACCTGGATGCTCTTGGTAGGTCCATTTTGTCCAGATTGAACCCTCAGATAGATAGACGTCATCTTAGGATTATCGCATTGAGAGGAAGTGGTCTGCAATTGGTTTTTGTACTGGGGCTATCGCAGGCTTGGTAGCCATTACTCCTGCCTCGGGTTTCGTTGGTTCTCGTGAGCCCTTTGCCTTGATCTATGGCTATAGCTTGGTATCTCATAACTGACTAGCCGCTGCCGTCCTATTTGGTATTCTTGCTGGAACCATTTGTAATTTTGCAACACAGCTCAAATTTATCTTCGGCTACGACGACACTCTCGACGTGAGTTTTTCACCCTTTTTGATTGAGCGACATCTTATTGTTGATCATCTAGATATTCGCATCTCATGCTGTCGGCGGTGTAGTCGGTAATATTCTCACTGCCTTCTTTGCCCAGGCAAGCATTGCTGGAGCAGATGGTATGACTGTGATTCCTGGAGGTTGGCTTGATCACAACTGGGTGCAACTTGGATACCAAGTTGCGGAATCCTGTGCTGGCATGGCTTATTCATTCGTCATGACGGTAGGTCAGTTTTCCTCATTAAGACAGTCTAATCATCTGTGAAATAGAGTATCATTCTTTGGGCCATGCATTCAATCCCCTGTCTTCGTCTTCGTGCTTCTGAAGAAGCTGAAATTCTGGGTATCGATGATGCAGAGATGGGTGAATTCGCGTACGACTATGTTGAGTCCGAACGGGAAATCAGTCCTAGCGCCAAAGCCACGAATGATAACGAGAATTTCATCCGGGAGCACGGCCAACATAAATCAGGCTCAGGTATAGTTGAGGAAAAGTTTGTGCGCTCTGCTTCCTAGTTCTTATTTATCATATCTAGACCTGCTCTTTTGTATTCTAGTACTTGGTGTATTTTCTCTTGACTCTCAAAGGTTCTATATCTTTTACTGAGGCATTTAATCTTAGCTAGTAATAAAGACAATGCAGCATTGCATTGATTCAGGGATTTGAATGGAACTGAGACAAGCATTGGCCACGGAGGCACAGTGAGTAGAAATAGGCCCATGCTGAGGAACGGACTGTGCACATCCTGTTATTGTCATTTCCATTTTCTTGATTTCAGTCGTATATCTTGCATATCACATCAGGAAACTGGTCTAACTGTTCTATTTTCATTGTGATAAGTAGAAAATCAGCCCACAATATGGTTCAATAAGTAGAAGAAAAAAACCCCTCCATTTGTTGAATCAATAAAACGAGTCCATAAGTGATTGAAGTGATCTCAAAAAAAGTTCACAGCGACTCAGGATATATATATATATATATAATGATCACGAGGACCAAAAATAAGAATCTGATCCTAGAGATAGCTCAGCTACAGCTTGAATACTGTAACCATGCAGGTATATCATTCACAAGGCAAACAGATCATCCATTTCTGCATGCTAAGTCGTGGACAGGAGAATAATACTAAATGACAATTTCGCTCACTACGGACTCAAAGTGTATCTTTATCCCTGTATAACGCTTAACCCTGGTCCAAGCAGTGTTCTCAATGAGCCATCAGTCAAAAAACTGTCCGCCGTTAACAGATATCTAATGGCCATAGACCTGTCAAGATAGAGTGGGAAATACTGGAATTCACTTACTGTTTGCCCCGTGGTGAAAGAGGAATCCTTAGATGCTAAGTACGATACAAGGTGAGCAACTTCTTCAGGCTTTCCAACTCTTCCGATAACTGTCTTTTCAGCTTCCTAAAGCAGTATGAACATGTGAGCCCCTGCCGAGATACGAGTCTTACGCGATGGAGGAGTTTTTCTAGTTCGTCCGAATTGAAAATAAACGATTGCACTATATCCTATTCAATGTGACGATCAATTTTGTTTGGTGCTCGCTCACGTATAGGGGTTTTGACTGGACCTGATATACCATAGGGAGTCAATGTTTGCAGGCAAAACCGATTCAGAATGGCATACCGGGTGCATAAGCATTGACAGTGATACCATGCTTCCCGAGCTCTTGAGCTGCATGATTCAGAATTGATAACATCATATCCTGTCTTTAGTCACAGACGAGTGCCTACCTGCACTCTGGGTTAGGCCCCTGACAGCGAACTTCGAGGCCGAATATGATGGGGCAAAACCCACGCCTGTCAAGTTTCCAAAGACTGCACATAATGTTATCGAGTACGTTCAACATACCTTGTTTTGATGTCACGGAGGCAGCACCAATAATTCTTCCACCTCTTCCTTGAGCGATCATTGCCTCAGCAGCGTATTTATAACAGAGATAGACACCGCGAGCGTTGACGGACATGGTTTGATCCCAGTCATCGACAGTTCCCACTGCACTTTCTATGAGTTCTCATAGAGAGAGAGATACGGGAGGTTATTACAAACGTCTGACCGGGCAGGACGTATGATTCCTGCGTTCGCCACCATCTGGAAGATGTGAACCTCATGTCACGGAACACTGAAGGTTGGGAGCCTCACCACGTGTAAACCACCTAGACTTTGAATCGTGTCATTGACCATTTTCTTTACTTCGCTCTCTTGAGATACATCTGCTGGGTGTATATACGCACGTCTCCCGCTGGTAGAGATTTCTCGATGCAGTGCGTCCAACGCTGGCATCTGAGAAGACAAATCGTTAAGGGCGATGTCGAAACCATCTTTGGAAAGGCGGCGAGCGATCGCTTGCCCAATGCCTCTTGAAGCACCTGTCACGATTGCAATCCCCAATGTCATTCTCAATGAATGGGGAAATATACGGGGAGTTCCTCTTATCTTCCCTGAAATTCTTTCTCATGCCAATAGGAGACTGAGTCAGCCTCACAGGGCAGTCTTCTATTCTCAATGAATCAGTTCTATGGTTCTCATGTAGACGACTGAATCAGAAACATCACCTCAACTATTGGTCTGTCATGCGATAGAAGAATCATTTTTTGTGCACTATATCCAAGATAGCGCTTTGACACCTGTTAAGATGTCAACTAGGTACAGTCAGTACTTGTAAATAGTCCAGAAAATATAACAATATTTACCTCAGCCCTTGAACTGCAGAACTGAGGTGTGAAGAAGCCATAGTACCTGAAGTGTCCTCTAACCTACTGATGACAGCCATTAGTGATAAGAAGATCAAGAGACTTGAGACGAATAAGAAAATAACCGAGGAACACAGAACCATAACAACAACATCATTGGTATCTGACAGATATCCTTTCTTTTTTTTTAGCTGCAGTGATTGTTCTAACAGTTAGGCAACCAGTAGAAACAAGTGGGTCATCACATTATTGAAAATGGATCCCAGCGGCTATAGCCCCGCTGCCCCTGAAGCTTGGGCGTTGTCAGTAGAGTACTACTATGTATCTGACTCACTGTGTCTTAGCACTTGTTTGCTTGTTGTGGCATATAGGTACAGAATGCACACACTCTACCCTACATGTATCGCTTTGTCAAGATGACAGCTCAGTGTAACGTAAAATGACACTACCTAAATTGCCACGTCACAGCCGCGTTACCATCGTTTGACACCTGACAAGGTTCTATGTCAGGGTCCCGCATAGCCACTCACGGTGTTTTAACCACTTTGGACATTTAAAGCGAATAAGTCACTTCTATTCGGACTGTGACCAAGCACCATGTAATAAATTGGTGGATTAAAAAAATATATCTAGCAATTTGTGCTTCAGGATGATGATCTTGTACAATCTCCTCATCATCCAACTTGGGCAGGGAGCTGACCAACGTCACGCTTTGCCATTGAAGCCGTGTCTGATTGGTTGATCCCAATCAACGCATCGAGTAATGACCCTGGCTCGACGCAAGCGACAATTCTCATGCGGAGTTGATGTTCCTAAGTGTGACAGATGTGACTAGCTAAAATGCGTGAAGACCCTGAAAGTGGCTTAAACCACCATAGGGGATGGTATAAAGTAATGAGTCTCAGGGGTCACCTATCAAGGTAGGGAGGGAAAAGTAACTACCCGTTCTTATATCTACCCAGTGTCTCGTTATTTACATTCCTGCCAAAGGGAAAATATATCATGAGTGTCACGATGAGGTGATATAAAGGTTGTCATATTTCATTGCGTTGATGTAATGACTCGGGTGCGGCAGTACACTTTCAGAGTCCCGATCTACCATATCAAGGACTGACAATGGAATATGAATGATGTGGGCGTGACAATATCACAAGGATAGGACGTTCAAATGCTTAGAATTGAAACTCCATGCGCTCGTTGCTACGCGAATATGAAATAATGAGAATCACAGAGAAAGTAGACGAATTGGAAAGAGATGCAGACGGCACGGATGCCAAAATACTAAAATTACTCCCATACGACACCCGGGAAAGAGTC
>Ga0153942_1000134_pt1 | contig 25776 bp, 18 predicted proteins | sample TSNJ026MetaG_FD_104731 | JGI IMG/M metagenome (GOLD analysis project Ga0153942, IMG submission 104731) | Attine ant fungus gardens microbial communities from New Jersey, USA - TSNJ026 MetaG | ecosystem: Host-associated > Fungi > Mycelium > Unclassified | place: USA: New Jersey, Brendan T. Byrne... | reverse complement strand
TGGGGAGAATAACCGTTCGCAATACACGTCCGGACGGCGGTTGAACATATCATACAGAATCTGCATGCCTAAATGAGACATGCCTATTTCGTAGACGTCCGGGAAGCACATGGCAAAGCGGATATCTACCTTACTAAGGTCCTTAATTGCAGTATTCATCTCGTTGCCGATATAGCGGGCGGGTTGCTGTACACTTAGTAAAATTTCGTCACTTAATGCTAGTTTTTTCATACATATTTCCTTTTCCATTGGCAATATTACACATGAATTTTCATTTCTCATTTTTGTTGTCATTGCTGTAAAAGAAATGAAAAAACGACGTAATTTGCAGTGCTATTTTAACTTGTTTTTAATCATTTTTTAATCAATTACGACATTTTTTTTCAAACGAACAAAAAAAGCGTATTCGATATCCTGCATAATTATAAATGATTATACGGTATTAAGCAACACTATTTGGTATTTTGCACACCTGGTTAAAATCATCCGGGGAAATCATCCGGGAATACATCTGCAAAAAACGAATTCAACTCACAATCAATAATCTGGGTTGTGTATTCGTCTTTTAACTTCAAAGAGCCATCTGTAAATGTCAAAGGAATGACGTCTTCCAGGAAACTGGAATAAGCAGGTAGTATTTCAGCAATTATCTGGCTATTATCAATATAAGTACTAGTAGTTGTTTTATCAGATTGATGTCCCAAAATCTCAGCCAGCCTTTTGGGATTTAATCCACCTTGACGCATAACGGTAGAGTATGAATGGCGTAAATCGTGCCAATGGAAATCATCTGGTATACCAAGTTTGTTCTTTATATACTGAAATGGTACCTTATAATCCCCTCGCCCATGAGGCATACCATTCGATTGGTGCCAAATGAATTTGCCGTCATAAAAATTTTCTGTTGCTACTTCATAATCGTCATATCGTTTTCTGGCAAGAACCAACTCCGCGAATACAAAATCAGGGATAGGTACTTTTCTTTCCCCTGCTCTTGACTTCGTATGCAATTCCTGTTTATACAACATACCATCTTCAATATCGTTATCATCTACTGGTCTTCCAAGTTGTTTGTGGATAACAATTTCTTGGTGTTGATAATTAACATCAAGAAAAGTAAGTGCAATTAATTCACTAACTCTGCATCCACATGAGCAAGCCAATAGAGCTGCTAAGTAAAAATCGGGCGTCTCTGTTTTGGCGATATATAAAAAAGCACAGAGTTTTTCGGCAGTTAGTGCATTACGGTTGTTAAAGAAATTTACGGATTGTGACGAACCCGCAGCTTTCAAATTCTGCTGTTCCTTATTCACAAGTGCGCGTTTGGTTTTTATCGCAGATATAGCAAAGTTGTGTTGAATCAAATTTTGACTTTTGGCATATCGAAAAGATGAACCGATAACACTATACCCTAATCTAAGTAAAGATGGCGTAGGAAAACTACTCAATATCTCTAGCAAGGTATCCCGATGAACTTTTGTCAGTTTTTTTTCACCAATCTGTGGAATGATATACGAGTATATAACATTACGATAACTCATAAATGTATTATATGAAATTTTCTTTTCATCCACCATGTAGTAATACAACCAAAAATCAAGAAACTCTTTTACACTTACATTAAAAAAAACAAATTCGTGATTATAAAGCTGCGTTATGATTGATTCTTTGCTAATCTTAGCGGCTGCCTTTGTAGAAAATCCACCAATTTCCTTACTAACTGTGGAACCATCAGCAAAGGTAACGGAAAAACGAACAGCATACTTTCCGTGTGTAATCGTTATTTTTTCACGAAACTTCCATTCTATAATTTCGCCCTTAAAGAAAACAGAATTAACCTCAGGTTTTTCAAAATGTTTTCTGTTCATAATCACGCCCTTCTTTCATTGGGCGTATAGTGTATTGGGTCGATATTGCAATCAAGAATGGTGCGTAATTTGTTTGAACTCTGTAAATAGTGAATGTAAGTATTCCACGTGGTAATCGTATTGCTATGACCCAAGAATGCCGATATATCTTCAAGAGGCATTCCAAGTTCCAAAAGCCAACTCGCTGTCATGTGTCTAAGGTCATGGATAGAAACGAGTGGTACAGAAACATCGCAACACGCCCGCCTTAAAACTCCATTAATAGTGCCTTCTGATTTTATATTCCCTCCAACTCCTAAAGAGAGATATCCAGACCACTGATCTGTCCAGACCAGATGCCTTTTAAGGCGCCTTTCCTTTTCTGATTTGATTGCTTCCATGCGTTCTTTGACAAGGTGAATTATGATTTTTGGTATCCGTATTATTCTATTGCTGGAGAAGCTCTTAGGAGCTTTTACCGTTACGCCGGTCTTTTTGACAGCTACCGAGTTATCATCATAAAAAATAATCTCGCACTCTTTTACGATTTGTCGCTGAATACGCACCGTTTCCTGTTCTTCATCGAAGTCATCAGCACGCAATCCTCTAATTTCGCCAAGTCTAAGACCACAACAACCAAGCATTATTTCAAGAAAACATGAATTGCTACTATATTCACCGCCACTTTTATAAACTCTTTCAAGTAGACTTGTTAATTGTTCTCTGGAGTAAACAACCAATTCTTTTTGAGTATCGTTCATATAATATTTTTTGACGTACTTCATCTTATTGTCTTTAATGTATCGATCTAACAAGCAATCACTAAAGAATGAGTTTAGGAAACGATATGTCTGCGCTCCAGAAGTGTCGCAAAAATCATTACAGCGAAGTAGTAGTATATTAAGATCTTCAATCGTTACCTTGGGTAGTATTTTTTCTTGCAATGACAATGGCATGGTAGGTATTAAAAAATGATACAACACATAACCAGCTACGACTTTGGTTGAAGAATCCGATCTTGGTATCAAAATATTATGATACCATCGTATAAGATGTTGTAAAAAACTACTTTCCTGCTCTTGTGTTGCTTTTAGCATTTCAATACGTTGATTGAACGCATCTAGGCTTTTGCCGTATTCAATATAAGCTTCTGATTCTGAAGTGTATCCTCCTTCCTCAATCAATACTGTCTCGTGATTTTCGTTTAGACATTTTTTCTTACAATACCATGAGCCATTGAGAAAATATACGGGACTGGGGGTAGATTTTGTAGTCATACGAATTTCTCCTTTTCATGGAGTATTCGCGATTAAGTTATCTACATTATAGCATAATCAACTGAAATACTCCACATTCTTGTGTTAATCAGTCGTTGCTCCATCATCGAGCCATTTATCAAAGCTTTCTTTAGGGATTTTATATGTATTACCAATCTTTAGAACGCGAAATGGTCCTTGGTTTTCAAAAACCTCTTTGATAAATATATAAGCTGTTGTTTTTCCTAATCCTAATATCTTTTGTATATCTTTTACGTCATAGACTTTTTTCTCCGGTTGCGATCCTAACGGCACTTTCGACACAGTTCTCACCTCCTTTAAATACAAATTAATTATGTAAAGGATATTGTTTTTTGAGGTAAAAATAAAAGAAGATCGATGTGATCAGTTTTCTGAATAGTTCCAGAGGTAAGCATGAGTTCTGGCCTGGGCATCTTTTGTTTTTAATAAGATGAATAATATTAAAAGAATCAGTTTCGTCACTTATGCAATTATCTAATAATGGTAGATTATTACAGTATCTCTTTAGAACTTATGGTTATAATGTTGAGAGTAACTGTGAAGTACATACGGCGAAAGACAAGTATAGTTTAATTAGAACTGATTTTCACAAATAATCTTCTTATTGCGGATATGGATTTTAACATTTTTCCTAGTTTTTCCATACGTTTATTATGATAATAAAATACAGTATATACAAAAAAAGAACGAACCTCTAAAGACTCGTTCTTAATTTTTATTACTGTTGCTGTACTTCTACATCTTTACTCTCTTGGTCCTCAACAGGGGCTTCCGCATCTTCTCCTGGTGTTTCAAAGGTATTTAAAGATACTGATTCCTGTGTATCTACCCAAACACGCCCAAGATTATCACCGCTAACATCAATTCTATAGTTGCCGGCAGCTAAATATGGTAATTTTACCACGAATTTACCGAATTCATTAGCCATAATGTTCCCCGGTGTTTGCTCAAGTGAATATATCGTACCATCTGGCGCTGTAATCTTTATTAATTTGGCTGCTCGATCTACATTTTCCCATGTAATTAATATATCATGGGCAGAAGCCGTTTCATCATAATAAATTGTGATATTACCATTGGTGCCGTTATGGAGATAACTGGTTGCGTTTCCACTATGAATATCTGTATGAACAATTTTCTGTGTATTGTCGAAGTTATTATACAGCAAATACCATTCTCCGGCAATCAGGCCGTCAACTGTTGCGGAAAGATAAGTGTAATTTTCAATATTATTACTTCCATACGTTTTACCTTCATCTTCTGTTAAGGTGATGAATTTTCCTATCGGATCCAAGAGAAGTACCTTGGGAAATTTACCATTCTTGTTCGCATCAATTCTATATTCATCATTCGTATATTTATAAGCAATTAAAACATCAAGAGACTGTTGAGTGTTATCAATAACAATTCTGGAACGTTCCGGGTAGTCTTCGACATCAATTGATTCTACCGCCTGTGATGTTTGCTGTGAACCGGCAGGCAACAAACCATTTGCTTCTTGCCATTCATAAAACGTCATTATTTTTCCATCGTTACTTGTATAATAATATGCTATGTTTAAATCAATTCCGCTTTCATCAACACCACGGTCAATATTTAGGAACTTTACAAATCCGACATTATTAATCATATAATAACCACTTTTAAAGTACGATGGAATTTCTAGAATTGCGTATCCTTCTGTGGATAATGTATATTTATCTGTTTTATAAAGCTCAAATGACTTGAAATAGCGTGTATCTGCACTGGCCGCCAATGGAACATGCTGAGTTCCGATATATAAATCAATATTTGCCGTCGCATCCTTACTCATACCGGTAATAATACCACCATCATTCAGATATTGAGAGCCAATAGCAGTACCATTAATTTTATCAAAGATTATCGTGGAACCATCAGGTATTGTCATTGTCGATAATGACGCAGCAATGGTTGAGCTGGACGAAGCCATGGTACTTGATTTTGATTCGACTTTTCCTGCGTCACTTAGTGATAACCCACTTAATCCAACAGAATATCCATAATCTTTGAAACGTTCCCAAGTAAAGGAAGAAAGCGAACCATCGGATACATAGATGAGTTGTTCGTTTTTGTAAAGTGTTGGGATTGCCATATCTTTATAAACAAAATCCGCAATTCGATTCAGTTCCTCTATCATGCCACTATCGGAATTAGTTGTTGATGTTGCTAATTTCGTCATGTCATAATTGCAATCCTCTACCGGCAGTAAATAAAAGGAATTTCCTGATTTCACATAAAAATTACCAGGGATTAGATCGTTTAGTGTAACTGCGGTAAGAATTGCGTCTGTCGGCCCCTGTACTACTTCTTTCTTGCCGCATCCAAAAAGAAAGATGCCGGATGTCGCTACCGCAATAATGCCAGTAATCAAGAGATACTTCTTCATCATAATTGACCCTCCTTTGAATTAGCAATCAATTCTTCACCTAAGCGCAATCGAACTTTTCCTTCAAGTCCGGCTTGCGTAATAAGAATCTGAATAAAATTAACCAGATTATATTCGTTATTTTTTTGATCCGGTGAATCCATAAAAACGCGCAAAACAATTTGTGATAATCTCGTAAATACATCTGTCGGTTTTTTTAACCCGTTAACCCACGCTTCAACTTTTCGTGTATACGATAGTTCCCCATTTTGATCAGGGTTCATTACTGCGCCGGTGATATTTGAATAAATTATGATTGCGTCATCGCAATTAATCTCCACTAAGTAGTTACCATCCTCAGGTTTGACTCGCTCGCCTTCTATTTTAATATTCATATTGGACATCCCGCTCCTCCTCGTTTTCTGTTATACTCGCAATTGTAATTTCCGTATTATCTACAAGCATTGCACTGATGATCTGTATTGCAAAAATTGTAGACATACCATCTTCTGCAACAGTATATAGACCAGATGTTTTATAAGCTGTGACAGAATCAGAAGCAAGTAGAAATGAAACAGCTTCCGCTGTAACGTAGTGTTCATCAAACGATTTCAAAATATCTAATGATGCAACTCGTGAAAGTACTTGGCGAATTTCTTTTACGATTTCATCGCTTTTTCCTTCTGTATCATCCTGAAATTGAAATGTTAATTCCAGAATATCATCCAATGCCGGCGATTCCGTAGTGTTTAATTTTTGAATCATTTCTTCGATCTTTTTATTCATATATTTGTGGTAGTTGAGAATGTTAAAATTCTCAGCTACCTTCCCTCGCTTTCCTAATTTATTTAAAATCAAATCCTGTTGCGAACTTTCCGCCCTTTTTGTGAAGTATGACTTTAGCATCGTATAACTTATTATCCTTGCCCTTACAAATATTCTTGATTTTTCTCGTAGTGCCTTTGGTTAAAAGTGCGTCAAGATCACCCTCCTTTAACTTTCCATCATAGGAAGACACGTTAAACTGACAAGTTCCGCTCCGATTATCTTCACACCGATATCCCCATTTGAAAATTGCAATCTTCTTTCCGCAGTAAGGGCATGCATGTTTACTGTAGTTAAAGGAATTATGTGAATTTCCAGACGATTTTTGGACTTTTAATTTAGCCACTTCTTTTACAAGGTTATCCACGTATTCTAAAATCTGTTTCGACGCATCAGGATAGGATATTGTTCCGCTACGTACGCCTTGGAAAACACCCTCCCATTGTGCTGTTTGTACCGGATCGGAAATTGTAAACCCTTGAATTGTCTCGACGTATCGTTTTCCCTTGTCGGTAATATAAAGCTGTTCAGCCTTTGTTTTCACTTCGATATATCCCGCGTCCAACAAGTCCTTGGTAATTTTGGCTCTGGTAGATGGTTGACCAATTCCCTTTGCGTCTTTCATTATCTGCTTTAACGCTGGATCATTGATGAATTTTGCAATATTTTCCATGGCGGCAATTAACGTACCTGTAGTTAATCGTTTTGGCGGCGTACTTTTCTTCTCGTGAGCATCGAAGTCAAGTATTGATAAAATATCACCATTGTTTAAATCAGACGGAATTGTTTCGGCGGTGCTTTTTCGATTATACAAGACAGTCCACCCCTTGTCCGTAACATAACTGCCGGTTGACTTAAATGATAGATTTTCAATATCCGCAAACAATACCGTTTTCTCTTCCATTAAGTCCGCCAGGAATTGAGCGACCAAACGCCGGCAAACCATTTCATAAATATTGATTTCATCCTGCGTTAATTTCGTTAAGTCCGGAGTTTTTTCGGTTGGTAATAATGCATCATGCGACTCTTTCTGTACTTCAGCATCATTGACGACCCTTTTATTTCCTTTAACTCTGGCTATATCGGCCTGGGTAATCATCCCAACAATATCACGCAAAGCGGGAAGATGGCTGGCAGCAGCTAAAAGATCCGGGAACATACTGGCTTTTTGCGTAGAAACGTATTCACAGTTAGTTCTTGGATAGGATAACAGCTTGTGCCTTTCATATAACGATTGGATTAAATCCTGCGTCCTCTGAGGTGGGTAATTAAATTGACTACTTGCTTCAACCTGAATTGACGATAGCTTGTAAAGTTGCGGCGGTGGCGTTTTTTTAGCCTTGCGTTCGATGTCGGTAATAGTGGCAGTGTATGCTTGTCCGATTTTTCGGATAAAATCTTCGACCTCTTCCTTGGTTTCAAACAACACCGGTCCGTCTTTTTCACAATGAATCCCCGTGAAGTCTTCCAGATAAATTGCCCTTGCTAAAAAATCCGAATGTGGCTTGAAGTTATCAATGGCCACCGAATTATCATGTACAATTTTCAGGGTTGGTGCCTTTACTCGTCCTAGAAGGAATTTATCACCGGTTCGTACCGTCAATGCCCTAGTGCCGTTCATTCCGATTAGCCAGTCAGCCTGGGATCGCAGGAGATAAGCTTCCGTCATGCGAATATCTCTTGGATTTCGGTAAAAGTCGGTCATATTGTAAAGTGAATTTAAAATCTCCTGATCCGTCATGGACTGCTCGTAAAAACGAAGTGTTTTGTATTTTTTCAACTTCAAATGTTCGCTAACTAAGTAGTAAATGCCATTTCCTTCAATGTCGGCATCCGTTGCTACGATGACTCCATCATACTTCGTATTTCTAATGGCGTCTTTTACGCCGTTAAGAAACTTCTTCTTCCATTCCGGCTTATCAACACTGGTGATGCAAAAGGGACTGGGAATCATTGGTAAATCCACCTCGGCCCATTTAAGTCCCTTCCATTGTGGATATTCGTCCGGTTCCAAATATCGGCATACGTGTCCTGATAGCGCGGTAAAATCCAATTCTCCGACTTTGGAAATGATATCCGCACGATGTCGCTGATAAGTATCCTGAACGGAACGCATGACATCCGGTTTCTCTGCTATAAAAAGATACTTCAAGGCAATCCCTCCATTTCGTTTCATATTATTTTTTAATTGTACTTTTCCTATATATTGCAAGCAATTTTAGAAAGTCTGCGGATAATGAAAATTGATGATTTAATAAGGAAAGCCGGCAAAACCGACCTCCCTTGATTTTTAATTCATATTCTTTATCGACCAACGGTAAAAGGCATACATTGCGAGCGCAACGGGAATAAAGAAAATGTTTGCATTTAAAAAGCTCTTTAACATTTTATCATTTGCACTCTCTGGCTTTGTGAAATCAAGATAAACATTTCCGCCATCCTCTGGCACAGTTAAATATGCACCGGCAGACAATTTCTTTTTATTTCCATCAATTGCCTTGGTGATTCGGTAGGAGTCCGGTTTGATTTTTACTGGTTGATTGTTTTTGGTTATGGAAAAAGATATAAGGCCGTTACTGCCTTTCATTGTAATGGTAAGGGGAAGTGTCACATTTTCTGCGACACCAACTGATATTGTTACATTTCCTTCTGCATCCATAACCGACTCCGTTTCCAGAATTGTAATGGCATTCTCGACTTCATCCTCGCCCTTGGATTCCGTTGATTGGATTTGCGCAGTGGTAGCTGCCTCGGTAGAAATCGAAAACACTTCCGTTTCTGCATTCTCGGCGGTTCCTGTATCGTCGAGATTTGCTTCCGTGGTATCTTCTTGAGGATCAGTCTCCTCAGTCAACAATTCTTGTTTGTCCACTGAGGTGGCAGGTGGTTCTTCCTCCATGCTGCTTTCCAGGGAATCTTCCGCTGATAATGATTCGAAAATGTTTTGTTCTGTTGGTGAATTACTCGCATATGCCGGGATTGCATTTATAACAACTGTAAATAATAATAAAATAATCAGCTTTTTCTGATGTTTTCCCACTTTGAATTACCTCCATGTCGTTTTTATAATTATGAATGGAAAAAGAAAAAATTTGAAATTAATTATGCTCCACATTCTCTTCTTCGCGCTGTTCTTCCATTGCTTTTTCATAGCCATGCTGCATATTTGTAATGATTTGAACGACAGAATCAGCCAGATCCGGATTTGTTTTACTTGTCCATTCAATTGCTTCTTGCAAGCTGTCTCTGTATTGAATCGCATGTTTTGCGTTTGCTACGGAACCTATCTCGGACATGATTTCCTTGATTTCATGTTCATATTTTTCGGACGTGATTTTTTCAATTGTTTTATTGGCACTCTCCAATGCCGCCTTTTCCTTTGATAGCTGAGCAACCTGGTGCGTTTTTCCAAGACTCCTTAGCATTTGTTCTTTATAAAATTCATTTGCTCGCACTACATAAGATTCCAGACTCTCATTTTCTTGAATACTTGGCAATTCTTGTTCCATTGCTAAATTGATATTATTATAAAATATGCCTGTCTTTTCATGAGTAATTTGCATATACTTATTTTCTGCTTCCAATCCACATTCTCTCATGTAATCGTAGCATCTGGAATGAAAATCCCTTACAGCCTGCCGATCCTTAAAATAAGCCGTTCCGTTTAAACGTCCATCCTTTATTGGCACAATAATCGCGTGTATATGCGGAGTTCCCTCGTCCATATGTAATACAGCAGAAGCAATATTTTCTTTCCCAAATTCATCTATTAAAAATTGTTTCGCTTGCTTTTTCCATTTTTCCTGCGAGAAATCTTCGGGAACACCTTGTCCATATGACATTAGAACCTCAAAACCACGAATTGCATTTTTTCGAATCTTATGATTATCGTAATATGGTAATTCGGAGATTTTTTTCTCGAAAAATGAATTGTATTTTTCACCAACCGGTAGTTTGATTATTTGCTCGTTTAAGTGTCTGGCATTTTTATCAGCGTTTGGAACGTTGCCAATTCGATAATTATGCTTCATCTTTGCAGCAAATGCTTGATTTGAATGAATAGCTTCTATTCTCAAAATTTGTTTTGCCATAAAAAAAATACCCATCTCCTTTCCTTGAATAAGGAAATTATGGAGATGGATAATGTATGATAGTGAAAATTACTAATATTAGTGTTTTGTTTTTCTATGCCAAATGAGAAGTGTTCCTCCGGCCAAAATAGCAAATAGTACGATTACGATAACAATTAATGCCGCAGATCCATTATTGGTATTTTGGATTGGTTCTGCTGTTGCAATTGTTTCGCTTTCCTCCGTTTCAAATCTTTCAGGGTATGCCGATTCTAATTCCTCCTGCCAATGGCTTTCTCGTACCGATTCGAGCGTAGATAATAACTGTGGTAAAAAGAGTGCGTTCGAATTTACTTCCGTTATATTACTGTTTTGAGACATCATGATCATTAAATCATCAAGATGTATGGTTTCCCCGGCTTCTATTTCGTAATAGTACCCAAAGAAACTTAGGTCACCTTCATGAGCCCACAGGAAAGATAAGTCTTCCGGCTTGGTTGCAGCAGAATCTAATTCCACTGAAATTGACGAACTTTCATAATAAGATCCCGGTGGAAGCTTGACAATGGATCGTCCCATGTAAGATTGCAGCAGGTCTATATCGTAGATATCTTCATTTCCAACAAGCCGCAGGGTTGCGTTTTGTATGGCAGGGTATGTTTTGCGACTAATTATGATCGTGCCGTAATTTTTACCATCCGAAAAATCGAATTCCTCAGGCGCTGGCATGGTTTCTTCCTCCCTGGCAGCGGTCTCACCATTATCGTGTAACTCTTCTTCGTCATCCGTTGCTTTTGTCGTGTCATGGACGATAATTATTACGTTTTCGTTGGCATCAAGTTGAAGCGTCCCTGGATATTCAAATGCGTAGCGCTTCGAAATATTGGTTGGCGACAAAACCTTCATAGTATGACTACCTGGTGCTAACGATATCTCCGTAGAGTATCCATCTTGCTGCAAAATGTAATACGTACTACCATCAACGTGTAATTCCACTTTTTCATTAAAATCGTCAGGATAATCAACGGTAATTGTAACCCTGAATGAATTTTCCGGAGTGGTTGGCAGTGTAATATCGCTCATTGCATGCACAGGGGGTGATACACATATTAATGCAAAAATAGCCAATATTGCCGTTAAGAATTTTCGTGTAATTTTCATTTTCGACCTCCAATTTCTTTATTATATCATAGTAATTATGACTTTAGAAATAAGTTTCTAATGTGTTTGAAAACAAGACAGCTACTTTATATGATAGCTGTCTTATTGCATTTATCACCTTAATCCTTCCGTTTGATTGGTAATCCACGCATTACGCCCGTCATTAGAGACTTCACCTAACGAGAAATGCATTAAATCATACCAGCTGCTAAAATCTCGCCCCCACAACAATCCCTGTTTTTTAAATGCATTATAAACCATGGAATTAACCGCTAATGGTTGTACTAATGGTTTATACTGTTGCTGAATAATTGAAATACCTGGAGTTCCTGCAAACTGCGGACTATAAGTCCAGTTGATATCAATGGCTAATCCGCTTGCATGAAATGATGCATTGGTTTTAACAGAAAGATAACTACCGTTTCTGGCAATTCCACGATAACCAAAGCCACTGATTTCCTTGATTACAAATCCATTCGCTGTAATTTCCGCTATTGCAGTTTGCGCTCCTTCAGCGATGGCTTTATGAACCCTTATCGTTTTTCCACTCGAACCCACCGGAATTGAAATAACACGACTCGACATCTCTGCCTCTGAGTAATAAGCGCCTAATACAGAATAAGAAGGTAAACCAGGAAAAAGTGCATTTTTGATTTCTTCATTTGACATACCAGCAAAGCTTCCGCCAATATAAGAGCTACCAACGACCATGGCATCATATATTTTTTGTGCATAGATCCTGCGTTGTTCTAAATGCTGGTATGATGTATTTAAGGTAGTACCACATAATGAGTTATGAACACCATTGTGACCTGCATAAAGTTCGCCAATTGAATTATAACAAGTACATCCCTCCATGGCGACACACCATGCATCACAGGCAGCCTTTACATCCTTCACGCTGCTCATGGTAGCAGAAGCACCTGCGATTTTTTTCAAGGTGGTATTAATATCCGAAAGATATCTTTCATTTAATTCCTTTTTCATGAATTCGATTTGCACGCTTAAACTTTCGTGGTAGTCAACCCCCTTTTCTGATGCGAAAGCCTCCAGTCTCGTTACCCGACTCCCCATCCATTGAACAAAACCGCCATTGACTTTATAGTTAAAACCGCATTCTTGCCAAATATTCCCACATGCCCCGGCTGCCGCTTCTTCTGTAAAGCCGTACTCCACCAGTGCATTGAAGATTTGTTGCAATGTACTTAATTGGTCTGCACTGAGTTCGGAATTTAAATTAGTGAAACTGTATGCGGAAAAGTTATACAACTGTGACTGTTTATAATATTGAGGCTTAAACCGAATATTCTTTAAATCAGTGGAATTATTTATTCTTGAACCTATTTGATTTGCGATTCCAACGTTGTTTTTCTCACCTTCGTCTTCTGCTGCATAAGCATTGATTTCAAATAGCTCCCTTATTTTATTCCAGCCAACCGTCGTGGATTTATTGCCACTTTGCGGGGTGTATTTTTCAAGCAAGCCATCGTCGTACTCATCAAACCACCCGTTCCATAATTTCTTGTAGTTTAATAATCGACTAAATGCCGCTTGGGACATATAACTACTTTTCCATGTGACTCCGGAAACTAATTCCTCTCCATCTGATGGATATGTTCCGCTAAGTAATGCAAATTCGACGGCTTCGAAGCGCTTTATTATTTCCGAATCCCAGTTTTGAACATTTTTAACCCAGGAATCCGTTTTGCCAAGCGATAATCGTTCCAGGGCCAGATTCATGTTGGAAGCTCTTGTTAACCCACTGTAGTATATAAACGAGTTGCCATATACATCCATGTACATTGCCGAATCATCCTGTCTAAGAACGTTGTTTATTTCTGATTCTAATGTTGAATCTTCCATTCTCCTTCCGTATTTATCGTAATGGTAATTACCTGGGTCATTAATATCACCTGTTGGATCAATAATTGAACTTAACCAATTCTGTACTTTGATTTTACCGGGTATACCAGCCCCGCCAGTTTGCCATAGCGTACCAGATGCATCCGTTTTAAACTTTATAGTGCCTGATCCGTTATTTCCGCCAGTATGTCGCAGCGTTCCAGTGGAATCAATATAAGCACCATATCCTGCGCCAGCAGCCTCATTGATCTGGGTTATGTCAACAATCACCTCGTCTTCATTTTCTTGATTCAATTCATCAGCAGTCTTGTTTTCATCAATTGCATTTGGATTCCAATTTTCATCGTATTCATAAATCGCAAAGAAATCCAAATCGGAATTACTCATAATGCGATAAGATGATCCGCCGGATAGGGTCTTGTCTGGGTAATTAACATTCACCTCTTCCCACCCCATAAAGGAATGTTCCCAAATAATTGCACCAAGGGATTTCTTTAAAGTAATGGTATCGCCAATTTTTGCAGTCAAGCTGGAATGTATTTCACCCGGAGCCTTTTCCACTACGTAGTAGGTTTCGAAATCGATAGGATAATAAAATGTGACAGTTACGGGATCGTCCGTTTTTACATATAGATTATATTCGCCGGCTTTGAATTTACACTTATCATTATTGGCAAATAAATATTGTTTCTCATTTTCATCTTCGCACCACCAATAAATTCCTTTTCCGGTATAAGTTGAATTATCGGACGAGTCATCATCACCATCTCTGTCCGCTCCGTTTTCAGTCCGGTAATCGTATTGTTCTGGATCAGGAAAAACGAAATCATCTTTAGGACTGAGGTCTTTGTATAAACTGGAAATCTCTTCTCCGTTCGCATTAAAGAAGTATAAATGAGCCTGTTCGCTTTTGGAGAGATTTAATAAATTTTCCCCAGTCAAGGTAGGATTGTCTGATTTTACAAAGATGTAATGATCTCCGGCTGTAAAAGTGACGATATCGCCCTCCTTATATTGAACTATCTGTCCGTTTTCCCTCTCTTCCTCCCAGTGGATTCCAGTAATAAGTGAATTGTTTTCGTTATAAACCAAGTTCCCATTACCGTCTTCGTATGCCAGATACTTATAATCGTCTGGATTAGCAAATGTATATTCTTTCGTTACGTTAATTCTCTTGGTTAACTTTTCAATTTCCTCTCCATCAACAGTATAAAAGTACAAATACGCCTTTTCTGCTGCCAATACAGGTGTTTGCGTAAAAAACAATGAAAATAAAATTGCGAAAACGAATAATAATGACAACGTATTCTTTTTAACGAATAGCATAGTAACTCCTTTCCTTAGCACGCAGCTGTTATGTCGCCACGTGCTAATGTGATTTAATTGATAATGACACCAAATGGATCCGAACTTGCGCTCGGAAAACACTCGAATACATAACGTACACCATGTTTGTTGGTAATTATAGTAACTCCTGATATGTATTGTGAACGGTCCGTCTTGTTAAACGACACTCCATTGTTTGTAACGCTTATAATGTCACTAAGGCAATCATGTTCATTCGCTTTCGTTGTCCTGTTTCCATTCACCAATACGTCTTTAACAACCGCCAACATTTCATTTGTTATTGCGACGCCATTAACATTGCCAGGCGGTGGTGATTGACTGAATACAACTTTTGACGCACTCGCAAACCAGCTGCTCTGCGCTACCGTCCATGGCGAGGAACCCCAGGTTCCCATATCTGTTAAATTTGCAATAAGAGAAGCTTCAAAAGCGATTGCATTAATCGACCTGCCATTTTCCTTGATGCATAAAGCCGTGATATATCTAATTTGATCATCGCTCAATGAATATCCACGCCCCTTAAAGGCCGTTCCGCTCGAAGTAATCCCACCAACGACACCGCTGCCAAATATGCTTTCGCCGGTATCGTATTCGCCAACTGCATCATAATCAACATCCTTGGCCGCTCCAAAACCAGGCATCCTTGACAAATCACCAACGGTAACATAAATCACGGAACCCATATGTCCACCACATTCATAAACCCATTCATACTCCCAATGTTCATGAGTTGCCGGAATACAGTCTCCAAGCGTACAAGTATCACAGTAATACTCGTCTTCACTATGATTACAACCAGAATGCCTGTGGTCGGCGTGGCAGTTAAGGACTTGACGCTTATTACCGGTCATTCTCCAACCGCCATGTGGATTGACATCCTTGCCATGCGTACAAAGATCATCATAATAATCGCCCATACCAGTTGCCGGTTTATCAGCACAGGACTCACAAATCCAATCGGTCGAACCGTAACGAACGACGTTTTTTGTAAAACCAACTTCCAACCAAAGGGTAGTTCCGTCTTGATCACAAGTTCCTTTGTCAAGCGTTGTGATTAACCCGGAATTATCTACAGCGCCTTCAATTTCACTACTATTTCCGGGATGGTACTCTTCGAGCGAAATTTGATGTGTAGAAGCCCATAAAAAGTAGCAATAGTCCTTGTAGTGCTGCTTGAGGTCCTCGTAAGCCTTTTTTTCTTGAGTAGAAGCATTATCTGATGATTTTTGAAATGGATAAGGCATGAATTTAGCAGCCATGGACAAAATCGCTTTGGTGTTATTTAAATCTACATGCGTTGGTTCCAGCTCGTTTCCATATGCATCTCTAAAAACGATATTGTACGCACCGGTTTCATAGAAACTAACATTCTCGCTTGCTGTCAATCCGGCAGTAGTGGAAAAGCTCCCGCGGTTATGCGCCGCATTATTAATGTCTGCAATGAATGCTTCATTCTTTGCGGTTAGCTCGGCAATGAGTTCTTGTACAATTTCCGTGTCCTGGGCAAAATTGTAATTTTTAGGAGCACTATCTTCAATTGCGGAATTCCTTGTTGATTGTATTGCGCTAATTAAAAGCAAAAGGGCAAAAATGACAACCAATATCCAGCCGAGTGGTACCGCTACAGATGCTACGAATGATGTTACTTTAGCCGATAAGGCAGAAGTGGCTAAAGATAACTTCTGCATAATCGCCGTTTTCATAATCATAACTTTAAGTGGTTTTAGTGGATGTGTTAAAAATTTCAATGCACTCGTGGCATGCTTTGCCGTTCTACCATTTTTTATGGCAGTGCCAAATTTCGTTGCTGTAACTCTTCCAGCCGTTTTACTTACAGCTGTTTTCGTCACCGAAAAGGTGTGTTTTCTTAATACCTTTAGTGGCTCTTTCATAACTTTTACCACGGCAATATTTGGATCAACGACTTTAAACTTATCTAGTATTGCAAAAATCAATCTGACACCAGCCATATATGTATGATATACCTGACTGGAAACACCAAATACCTTACTTAGCGCAGCTCCTGCGTCGGATTGTTGTGCCATTCTCTTTATTACCTGAAGAATGTACCCTCTGGCCAAAAAACCAAAGCCACCGCCGCGATATTCATCACGTAATGCTTTCGCCCGCATCATATCGAGAAATGCCTTATCATTGTTGCAATTAAATTTCTTCATCAAGGATTGTATTTTTACGGAATTCAAATCCTTTTTGGGAATTGTTAGCATTTCGTTTATCAAACCTTCAGACAAGTTGGCTTTCTTCATGAAGTTAAGAAATGCCTCATCGTTCATGGTGCTAATTAAATTCATAAACCCGATATTATTACCACTAAGAATATTGACTTCCCGCAATTGATTCATTAATCCGGCATCGATATCAAGGGTGATTCCAATTTTTCCTGCGCGGACCAATTTAGCTTCTAATTTATGCAGCGTTCTTAATTCTTTTTTAGCTTCATTTAAACTCATGTTATTTTTAACGGCATATGCCGCTGTCAATATATTTAAATCACATTTAATACCTCGTGAATACGAAATTGCCCCCTTTTTTAAGAAGTTCTTTGAAGTCTGCATTGCAATGGGCGAAGTAAAATCAGTAACATTGTTCGCCATCCGTCCGGCTTCTGTGTCACGACTTACAACTGTTTGAGTGACTATTCTTCGCGTACCGGAAAAAACCTGCCTAAAATTCTTGGGAGATAATACATCTCTCATCTGATACATACGTCGTCTACCAAGGCCTTTTTGGGTGACATCAGACGTATTATTATTGAATAATTTTATACTATTATTATTTACATCATTATTGTTATTAAAATCACAGCGAGTTTTTGATATGGTAATAACCCTTTTGAAATCTGTGGGTTTTTTATTTATCTCACCCTTTAATTCACTATTTAAAGCTGGTTCAACGTGAATTCTTTTGCGAAATTCGGAAGCATTTGTAATACTCCGCGATTTCATATGTGTATTATTTTTAGCTTCGCATGATTCCGACATATCTGTTTGTAACGCTGCATTTTTAGATTGAAAAACTTCTGATTGCCTCGAATGCATGCCGGTAGATATAGAACTTCCCATGTTTACACCACTACTTTGGGCGACTGAAATATCATTTGCATTGCCAAGCACGGAAACTTTAGTTGTTTCAGTTTGTTTAAGCGTTTGACTATCGTAATGACCACCAAACGTAGTTTGAACATCTTTTCTACCTTGAGCAAGCAGATCCCTTTCAGGATGATGTCCTTTTACTCCATTCGAATTATCTGGTTTCACTTCTTTTTGTATATCATATTTTTTCGTATCAAAGGATTTTTCTTGAGCATTCTCTTGCTTTTGCGATATTTCAGTTCTTGGCATGTAAGGCTGTGAAGACGAGTTATTACCATCTGGGCGTGAATAACCATCCCCTTTGTGTGATTCGGGATAAGTGGCTTCGTAGGTATCTTCCCGATCCCTCTGTGCCTTGGCAGCAGATGTTGTTATTACATCTGTTTGAGGTTTTGAAATCCATTTTTCCTCATTTCTGACCTCCTCGGTTGAACGACCTCTTTCAACTTGACCAGTTCCGAAATTTGCACTTTTATCAAGATTACTATCGGCTGCAGCTTTGCGTTGAGCTTCATGCTTCCTTGCCTCTTCCTGATTTGATGTACCGGGATCATAAGCGGATTTTTTTTCTGATTGCCACTGTGGCTCAGATTGATTTTGAGAAGAGCTTGATTCTTCTCTTTGGTTTCTATAATCTTGTTCTCGTTTATATCTATTTTCAGATTCTTCTTGCGCATCAATACGTTTCTGCGTTTCTGTTCTATGATTTTCTATCCCCGAAGCATATTGATCAGAAGTTTGTTGGTGATATTCCTGTTCTCTCCTCTGTGCTTCCTTGGAATTGTTTTCGGCACGATTTCTTTCATAACGGTCCATCTCCTCTCGCAGTCGCGCTTCTTCTCGCCTGGCTGTATCATCATTATATGGCTGAGTGGGTGGTTCGCTATAACGTTCCTTTGAAGCATCTCTTTTTGGAGGGCTTTTTTTCTTTTCTTTCGAACTATCATTTTCATCTGCAGTGTCTTCTGATTCATCCCCCTCTCCCTTTGTCGGCTCTTCGTCGGTAGTGTTTTCAGGAGCAATTTCAGAATCATCTGTATGATTATCTTCTCGTTCCCTTTCTAAATCATCGTCATATTCAACTTCAATATCATCACTATTTTTAGCGAAATCTTTTTTTACTTCTTCAACAGCTTCATAAATACGCAAAAAATCTTCTTCTCTTAAAATAAAAACATAGGCACCATTTGTCTTGATATAATCACTTACTGCTGAAGACGTAATCTTTTCAAAATAAATACCCTTTTCCTGAAGTTTAACTTCCAATGCTCGTGTAGACACGTCATCGGCGGCAATTGTTACGGCATTACCAGTACGTTCAATACTTTCGGTTACATGTTCTTTATAATAAGAGCTTTCTTTTGCGTCAATCATGATGTGAAATAAATTAGGAACCCCCTTTAGAATTCCGGTATATAAATTTACCACAATGGACACTGCTGAATTAGTCATTCTGTCTTGTGACATGATCTGCCTCCTGTTCTTTCATCAATTGGTCGATATAATTATGCGAAAAAAAGTGTTTAGTAAGGGATATTTATATATAAGAGTCGATATTGAACACAGGGAAAGAAAGAAAATAGAATGAATAAAAAAGTCAAAAAATGATATCCGCAGAAATATCTATTTGTCTATCGTATTAGAATGCGATATAATTGCATTGTAAAGAAATGTGATATTGAAAGGGTGTTTATATATGAAAATGACAATCAATGAACTAAGAGAGCGTGATGTTCCGCTTAATCAAGAGATTTTAAATACGATTTATTATAATCCAATCATTAGGGATCTACCTGAACTTGCGGCTCTATATGGCTTATATGGGCGCTTTATCGTAGCTGAGCATGATATTTATTTTGCTTATGGAACAGATTATGACATGGTGCATGGGGAATTCATAGAAGAACGCAATACGGTTATTCCTGCTGCTGTTGTGGAAAGATGCGGTTACTTTAAGCCATCAGTGGATGCGCCATCTTTATTCGGTATCCACTGCGCTGTCATAAAGATAAATGAATACTTGCATAACAATTATCACATAGCCACTATTTTAAAATGTGTTGAATTAATTGCGACGGAATGTAAAAAATTCCACATACCGGTACCGGAATACGTTGCAGTAAGTGATATCACTGATTTTGGTAAAATTGCGGAATTAAAAAATGTTTCGGAAAATAAATTGCTAAAGGAAAATCCTGCAAAACAATCTTATGCGGAGCGGGAACTTCAGTTTATAAAAGACATTGCTGTTTGGGAATGGCCCATTAGGCCAAATGAAAAAAAACCGGGATTGTTAGCTTTTTCGCGCGTTTCCAGATATTCACCTAATAGTGCGGATTTAAGTTTAGTTGAAAATGTATATAATCGTCCTGAAACGTGGATGAAGACTTTTGATTCCGAGGCTACAAATAGAGATTGTGTGCCCTTAAGTTCATTTCAGGCAGATGAAGCTAATTATATTGTAAGACGATTAAAAGAAATGAAGGTTCCGGTTCGAAAAATTCCTATCGAACGCAGTATTATAGCAGCTGAAAGGAAGGAGCAGCGCAAAGTCGCTGCAGTAATCGCAATAAGTGAGTCGGATTATGAAGAACAAATTAAAAAGCGTAGCGAATATGCGTATCACAGATCCGATTCTGGCTACGTTCATTATCTAATACATGAATATACAAAGACAAAATTTACTGCTGAGGAATTGGTATATGGTAATTTGTTGTATTACAGTTCAGTAGATTGCAGAAAAAAGAATGAACCAAATTCGAAATTAGCATCTTATCTTTTTTATGTACCACATGGTTATATTGAGAATTTTCAAGATATAGCCAAAAGAGCAAATATCAAGTATGGTTATCCAGACGTTCCCTGTATACAACCAGGATGGACAAATGGTGTATATTTAATTACTGAATACAGTAATATGCCACTTATTGATAAGTTCCTTCATTGGGTAAAACACACTGCTTTTACCAGTCATATGGTTAGTATTGAACATGATGCTCCGTATGAACAACGTTTTTACAATCAAAATCAAATATCTGTTATGATTAGACGAAGGCCATGGCATTTAAAAAAGGGTAAAAAGATTTTGGCCAAAAACTTAGACGGAACTTCGGCAATGATTCCGGCGGAAATACTAAGTGAAAATCCATGGACTTGTGCAAAGACTGGATTGTTGAAGGATGGATATATTGTTGATCCGTACAAAAAATGTGTACCAGATACCTTATCTATCAAGTCAGAAATGCCTAAAAACGAACCACCAAAGGCTAAGAAAGGTTTTTCGTTTAAAGATTTGCTGAGTGAAACAAAAAAAGGCTTCGGAGATTAATCCGAAGCTTTTTTGCGGTATCAGGAGTTGTTTAATGATATTCGCGATTCAGCTCATCGAGTGAACGCATTTCTGAGTACCATAACTTCCGTGCATTTTTTGTATTCTCGTTTAATGCGTCAATAATACCCAACCACTCCCCTTCTGTTAAGTCGATGGAATTTTTTTTGATTTCCTGCGCCTTGTCCATAAGAATTGGCTTCATGCCATTCTTTGCAGTTCCGAGAGGCGCAAAACAATTCATGATGCTGAGTCTGTAAGGATATTGCCTTGCCGGAGAACAAGTGATTTCCATGGAATAACATTTGTTTAGCTTACCAGTCGGATCCTTGCTTTTCTGATGTTTTACCGGAACTTTATAGATTTCCAGTGTTTTGCCAACACTTATAGAAGGCGTAGATGGATTAACCGTTGGTTTGGAATCTTTTAATATCCCCAAACTAAACAAATCAATAGCTTCTTTGATAGCGTCAATTTGTGATTTGTTCTGAGGGAAATCGGCAAGACGCTTTTCAAGGAAAGCAATTTGCTTATTTAAATTCTTTAAAAGCTCATCGGCATTTTCAGTTGCCAATAATAAATCACCGGGAGTTTTTCCAGCATATGTACCGGTTTTTAATGGTGTAAATGCAATTACAACAGGAGTTTCTTGATCTTGAGCTTCTTCGTTTTGAATTGGAGTATCCGGTGAATTCAAGGCATCGAAAATCCTACTGGTTGCACGTATCGTTCTGGCTGTAATGAGTGGCATGTCTGCAATGGGCAAATTCGCAACAAGCGATGATGATGATGGGAAGTCAAACAGTGTAATTAAGTATATGGAACGTGGTGAAAAAATGTTTAAATAAGGTACATTATCCGCACCAGTTACTTTTTTGATTAAATCCTTGAAAGAAATACGCATGGAAGTTCTACAGATATCAGCAACCTGTCCTGCGTATTTTTGATTCTTATTTGCTTCTGCTTCCATAATCAATCTCTCCTTTTAGTCAGTGTACCTTTGCTGTGCTTTTCTTTCCAAAGCGAGTGCAAGTGCCGATTTTACTACCACCGGATTGCAAGGGAATACCTGCCTGCACTCTAATTGATTCTTTATATATCCCATGAAATGATTCTGTGACATGGTTCCAAGTACCCTAACGTGTCTTGGATTATTCAACTTCGCGTAGTCTTCCGCTCCCTGAAAGGAAACGATTTCGATATCCGAAGATGTTAGCTTGACACCTTTTCCATTTGAAATCAGCCGATAATAGGCAGAACCATTGGGAATAAGCGTCAGTTCATCAATGAAGATAACCGGCGAAGGATTGCCTTCACCATATGGTTGAAATTTTAATATTTCCTTCATCGTTGAATTGATTTCTCGTGGAGAGATTTTTAAATCACAGGAATTTAAATCTATTGCTACAGGGGGATGACCGCATAACGTATTCTGTAACGCCTCTCTAAAACCATCCAATTGACTGCGTTTCAAAGTAAGGCCGGCAGCAGGTGCGTGCCCACCATATTTCAATATGAAGGCCTGATTTTTATCCAATAATTCTTTTAGATGAACATCTCCATATGAACGCCCGGAACCCTTGATTAATTCCGGATCACTGATATCACTTAAAAGAAAGCAGGGGGATTGATATTTTTCAGCAATTCTTCCGGCTATGATACCAATAATGCCTTCTGGCATATTTGGAATATAAGCCACAATAGGAAAATCGTATGAAAAACCTTGATTCCCAATTGATTGAATCACTTGATCAGTCCAGAAATCGGAAAGTTCACGCCGAGTAGTGTTATCTCGAATAATCTTATCGGCTAAATCCCTTGCCTGTAAATACGATCCATCGAAAGTAACAAGGCGATATGCATCCATTGCCCCGTCGTTCCTTAATCTGCCGGGTGCATTCAATGCCGGCGCAATCTTATAACCGATATTTTCGGCACTAACATATTTATCCAATTCCAGAGCAGTCAACAACGCATAAATGCCTTTTGTTGTACCCTCTTTTGTTATCAACGTTTTAAGTCCTTCTTTTACAATTCGTCTGTTTTCACCAATTAATGGTACCGAGTCAGCGATTGTAGCAATTGCAGCCAATGATAACAATTTAGGAACTAAAGGATGTCTTTTGCCAAGGAGCTCGATGGATAGCTTATAGGCAAGACCAGCCCCACAGTATCCGTTGAAATCGGCCGAATGAGGTATTGCATTCGGATCGATGATCAAATCAGCATCAGGGTAGATAGGTTCTTTAGTCACCTCATCTACAGCCGCAAGATGGTGATCTGTTACAATTACTGTCATTCCCTTTTCTTTCGCCTTTTTAATCGCATCAATAGATGTAATGCCGTTATCAACGGTAATAATGAGGTGTTCAGGCTCGAATTCATCAATCATTGATGCGCGCAAACCATAGCCTTCCGAGAATCGTTTGGGAAGCCTTACGATGACATTTCCACCAAGTGCACTGACAGACATTTCTAAGATGCCAGAAGCTAAAACTCCATCAACATCATAATCACCGGGAATATAAATCGTTTTTTTCTTTTTTATTGCATCTTTTATCATCCAAGCTGCTACATCAAGTCCATCAATCTGATACTCTGTTATATCATTAAGGAGTTGAGGTGGCGTCATGCCAGTATTAGAACAAACAACTTGTTCCACTGTCTGTAGCCGGGAGTCTTTAATATTTACCATAATTTTTCCTTTCCGCATTTTCTCAAAATGTCTTTAATTTATATTTCGAAATAAGTATGGTAATAGATTGATGAAAACAAAGAAAAAGAACTCGCAAAATGCAAGTTCTTTCTACTGATATTATGTTCATTAATCACAAGTCCATATTGATGTAAAAACGCAAACAGACATCAATGTAATTTAACGATCAACTCCATAAGTTCGTAGTCACGAGGCACAAAGCCATGAAATCATGGTATTCTTACTTCGACTACATGTAGCCGAAGTGGTTACTTTTCTTCATAAATCCATTCAATTGACTATTAAAACCTTGACTTCATAAACCGACTTGATATGCCGTTACGGACTCAGCCAGTTCAAATCTTAATTTTCCCAATCGAATCCTTCTCTATAATGTCAGAAAGACTATAATTACACACCGGGCATGTTTTGAGATTCCATTTCCCACTATCGATTGATTTAGCAGGAATAGCTTTCTTCATTTCCCTGATAGCTATTTCGCACGCCTCTTTTTGCTCTGCGTAGTTTCTCGCATTGACACCATTTGACAATATTGCTATAGCCTTTTCAATTGTCATTCCAGTATACCTCCTTTAATTGTACTGCCTACATCAAATCTATTCTCATCCATTCTTCAGGGTCGCAGTCAGGAAAGTATGCGGGAGCGTCGCGAAGAATATCAATGCTAACGACTTTTCCACCGTCTAAGGTTCTGGAAATCACTTCTCCTTCTAAACCGGTTTTTATGTGCCTTACTTTGTCGCCAATTTCAATAGCATTTCCCGCCTCAACTAATTCCCAGTTTTCTTCCCTACGCAGCATATAAATATATCCGTTATTATTAACGTTGATGATAGCAGATCCTGTTTTTTCTGAAACATATCGATCTTCTATAATTCCAACCGTATCTCCATCTTTATGTATTACTTTATCACCTATTTTAAGTTTTTTTTGCATTTGCTTTTCCTCTTCTAATATTCTTTTAAAGACATTATGTTCATTAACCACAAGTCCATATTGATGTAAAAACGCGAACAGACATCAAAGTGATTTAATACTCAACTCCATAAGCAACGAACAGCAAACCCTCCATAAAAATTTTATTTGGTTGCTCTCTGGTCCGACTTTAACTTACTAACTTTAAATTATACGGTCTACATTAAGTCACTTGCCTTTAAACTTTTATAATCATTATCTGCAATGATGATATGATCAAGAAGCGGTATATTCATTAATTCACCACAATCAGCGATTCTTCTTGTTGCTTTTAAGTCATCTTCTGATGGGATGGTTTCTCCTGATGGATGATTATGACACAATACAATAGTACTTGCGCCAACTAACAAAGCTCGTATAAATATTTCTCTGGGATTCATAACACTGAAATTAACAGATCCATGTGATACTTCAAAAACACCTAAAACTTTATTTTTTGTATTCAGTGCAACAAGATACACGTATTCCTCTGCTTGTTTATTTAATCGAAAAACATCATTAATCATACTAACAACCGGCTGCGGATTGTCGCAATTATCCATATTGTAATTAGTAGCTGATTCTTTCACTAAAATATTATGATTGTTTTCATTTAATTCAGTTCTATATTTGATTATTCTCACTTTTACCTCCATTTTCAATAAAACAGTTAAAACATCAAATTGTTCTGAAGTAACCTGCATTCCGGCAAGTTTCTCAAATTCATAATTCACACAGGCTCGGTGACTCGCGACTTTAGTCATGAGATGAGAGCCATACTCCTTTTCCTAATTAGTTGCTGGGGATATACCGCCCCAGCGCGGTGGCTATAAGCCCTACAATCAAATTGTAGTTAGTTCCTCATCGC
>Ga0153942_1000131_pt1 | contig 25951 bp, 32 predicted proteins | sample TSNJ026MetaG_FD_104731 | JGI IMG/M metagenome (GOLD analysis project Ga0153942, IMG submission 104731) | Attine ant fungus gardens microbial communities from New Jersey, USA - TSNJ026 MetaG | ecosystem: Host-associated > Fungi > Mycelium > Unclassified | place: USA: New Jersey, Brendan T. Byrne... | reverse complement strand
GAAGGAAGAAGGGCAAAATTCTTTTATTTCCGCTCTTTTCGAATACACAAAGGCGTACTATGAAAAGTCTATTGTCAGGCGGTTTGGAGAAAGGGAATTGACGGAGGACTTGAAATTTTGCATTCAATTTAATACATACGGGGCGGTAAACATGTGCAGGAATTGGATGCTAAGTGGGATGAATATTTCTCCGGACAAGATGTCGGCTTTGATTATTGAAAATATGCCGGAACGGCTAAAGCGGTATTTTGTTTAGCTGCTTGCACTAACTTAGAGACATCATCGCTGTTGACGTGATGCCAGGGTTAGATGAAGAACGGGAGTCAGGCTCAAGACTGATTCCGATATCGCCAAAAGGTAGTAAAGCTCTGCGATACTAAACAATACTCCGTTTTGTTTGACCAGGCCTGAGCTGGTTATCAGCATATCAGTAGTATCATAAAAATTACCGCACTAGTGTGTGAGAATAATTCTATACTAATGGATGAACTGGTTTTTAATAGCTCTATTATCACAACTCTTCATGCATAATCTTCGTGGTTTGCAGTTTTGGGCATGCGACAAATAGAAAACCTTTATTGGTCAAACGAGGTGATTGGCTATAATCTGGAAAGTTTTACTCGGCCTAATAATATTTCTACTAGTGCTATTGATTACCTAGCTTATACTTAACCTTACAATAGGCCGAAAAAAAGACGCAAAAGAACTCCTACCAACTATAAAATATCAGTTGCGGAACTGAGCAGAGAATCAGCTGAGGAACCTCTGGAAACGGATCCGCCGTAAACCTCAAAAGCCTTGTTGTTGGAAACAAGGCTTTTGTTTTGGTCACAAGTTATTCTGGCCGCCCTTTTTATGATTTTTAAACGGACACAATCATATTTATGTACACGATACCCGCCACTGTCGGCGTATATGGGACGGTGTGTATTTTCTATTTGAAAAAGCTGAAGCGGAGAATTTAAGCGAGGGGCGCCTAAAGCATTATTTGCTCAAGTTAAGGATTTCTGACAAGCTCTCCGGTGCTGTCAAAAAAAGAGATTGAAGTGTAAAACTATTAAGGAGGATACCCTTATGAACAAAACAAATAAAGGACTTGTCGCTCATTGCGAAAATGCCCTGAAGGAAGGATGGTATTATCTCTGGGGAACTTACGCGCAAAAGGCTACACAGAGCGTCATTGACAGCAACATCAAACAATATCCATCTAATGAGGCATGGCGTAGCTATGCAAGTAAAGCAATCGGAAAAACCCGTGTATGTGATTGCTATGGGCTCGTAAAGTCCTATCTTTGGTGGGTAGACGATAACAGTAACCCAAAATATAACAATGTACATGACCACAACACCACGGAAGCCTACGGTGCCGCAAATGAAAAAGGGCCTCTGGCAACCCTGCCGGAAATCCCCGGGATAATAATGTACATGCCTGGGCATGTGGGTATATACATAGGCAGCGGTAGATTTATTGAGTGCAGGGGCGGCGGTGTTGGCATGTATGAAGGCAAGATCACCACAGGGAAGATAACCAAGGGAAGTAAATTTACCCATTGGTTTAAGGATATCAATATTGAGTATGCTACTACGACGGCCGCGGCACCCAATACCCACAGGGTTGTAGCAGGAGATACATTAAGTAAGATAGCGTTAGCATACGGTACGACCATCGCTTCGCTAAAATCAATTAATGGCATCGCAAACCCAAGCCTGATAAAAGCAGGGCAAATAATTATGCTCAATGGCAGCGTTGAGGCAGCTATAGAAAAACTGGCGGCTATAGGCGTTATCAATTCGGCGGCTTACTGGACAGCCAACTATAAAAATCTCGCGCATATGGGCACGCTATTAAAAAATGCTGCCAAAGTCATAAACAAAAAGGGCATAGCTAAGGCAACTGTTGAGGCGGGGATAAATGCGCTGGTGTCGGCCGGCGTTATTAGCGACAAAGATTACTGGATGAGCAACTACGTAAAAGTTACGCACCTTGGTAATCTACTAAAGGCCCTTGGTGGTTGTGTATAACGGAAGATAACCTGACCGAACGGATAAAAGTAGCCGTCGGCTCAGCCTACCGATCGGAGTCTACTCCGCTGCAGGCGGCAGGGATCGGCGTGGTGTTGGCTTTCACGGTGAAGGCCTTGCGGTAAAGGTGTAAACTGCTATAATTAAGACACAATAAAGAGAGGGCGCTGATAACACCCTCTCTAGCACAACCACTTTACAGGTGGCTAGGCTTGCAATCATTATAGGATGACCGCTAACCTAATTGAGACAAGGGGGCGGTCATTTTCTTGTCCTGAATTTTAGGATCAAGATTACTAACGTGGCAAAAGCAATCATCAATGATAATGCCTCGTACGTAGAATCGTGCTCGTTGAATTATACAGGATTACCCAGTTTACGACAAGGCTCAAATGCATCTTTCATAGCTCTTTTTAACCCAGAAGGTCTTTTGCCGCTTCCCGTAGATGCGCCGGCACATCCACAATGGTTTTTAAGACCTTGCGAATGAGGTCAGCGTAAATCTTAGCCCTTAGCAAGCACCTCCTCATATTATCAACTCCTCCAGTAGCGCCTTATACTTATCCCAGTATTTAGGACAAAACGGCGTACCGAAAACATAATTCAAAATCATATCTATTTCTACGGCGTTTTGAAAGTACAGAACGCTGGTTTTACCATTAGGGCATGGCTGCGGCTTTTTAGGTAGGACACCGGCCTGCTCTGCTAATATGCTATTTATACTCTGTATCAGCACGTGATTCCCGTATATTCGTAACCGGAGCCTCTTTCCCCGTTTCGTTCGCAGGATATCAACGGAAGAGTGTATTTCCAGATACGCGCGGAGAAAATCTTGGTAATCTTCAAGGGCAGGGATATTCCTCTCGTCAGCATTCCGTTCGGCCCAGCCGAATCCTCGAAACAAATCCGCAGGAAAAGGGATCTTAAGAACGTACTGCTCCTTGTTTTGATCTACCTGTCTGTAGATTATAAATGGTGAGTATTCCTGTACCTGATCCAGAAAATAGCGATTTTTGTGAAGCAGAACCAAGATATCTCTGTCTTTATCGTAACCGCCAATGCTCCAAATTATGCCTAGTATATATGAAGGGGTATTAGTTGGATCAAGGTAAAAGTCCTTTTTTGGAGTCGGCTTCATATCGGCTATATATTTCGATACTGTTTCCTTGTTCGCGCCCACTGTTTGGGCTATGTCTTCTATACGCAGCCCATCAATGTATAGACTGCGTATTTCCTGGACTACTTCAGGGGGTTTGGCTTTAAAGCCCTGATTGCCTGGCAGCATGCCCTTCGTGTATTTCTCGACCATTGTACGAGAGATACCAAGAGCTTTTGATGTTTTTCGGATTGATCTTATCTCCAAATAGGTCTTGCGGATCAGCTTGATTGTCGCTTCATTTAATATGATTTTTTTCAGCATAGTTTATCAACTCTTCCGGTTCTACACCTAATGCCTTGGCCAGACGTTATTAGCTGATTGATATTATGATTATTTTTTATCAAGTAAAGAAACATCATATTAATACGGAAACACAGAAGTTAGGCTAACGTCCCATTTTACTTATAATGGACAACTCAAAAGCGTTCTCTTATTCGTTGGTTTATGGATTAAGCGTTGTTTCATACTCATTCAAATTTTCCTTTCGAAGTAAACTTTATAAACCGCGAGTTGTAATACTCACTGGATATTTTGTTTTGAAAGAGCTTATTTAGCGATTCATCATGTGTTGATAAAATTATTTGCCATTCTCCTTTTTCAATAATAGTGCGAACTAGATCTACGAAGGCAAGAGAATTTATGTCATCAAAGCAGGCTATTGGATCGTCTATAAAAATAGTTTTTACTTTTGAAGTTTTCTTAGAAATTGCTTTGCTGATAAATATACTCAGAGCGACAGTATTCATTTGGGCTGTGCTGTAAAAAAACTCAGGTAGGATATCAATATTGTTGCTTTGTGCTTCCCCCTTTACATATAGACCGGGGATGTCGTTGTCAAATTTGATTTCGTATTTTAGATCCCCAAATTCTTTATGTGGCTCAATTCTTTTGTATATACTGTTCATAAATGCACTGCCAAACATGGTGTCAATATTCTGCTCAATTTCTACTTTCATCTTATCATACAGAAGTTGAAATTCATTTAATCCTGCGCTATATCTATCCAACTGAATATTCAAGTCATTACATTCATTGTGTAACTGATCGAACCTTTCATTGTAATTCGATATTGTAATTCTATTTAATACTTTATCTAAAGTATTCATGCGTATTGAACAGTTGTTGAGCTGTATCTTAGTATGTTCCTGCGAGGCTTTTATTCTCGCAGACTCTATTTGTGGTTCATTAACTACTTCATTATACATATTTTTGTAGGCATTCACAATTTTTTCGCGGTTAATAACTTTAAGTTTTATTCTGTCAAAAAGATCTTCATACTCCTTACTGTCTTCTACCTGCACTAACTCCAGACTCTGCAATTTCAAAATGCTTTCTGTGGCATCTTTTTCTACTTGCAGCAACAAGTAGATGGTATCGTTTGTAGCTATGTCAATTAGTCCGCTGTTCGCGAATTCGGACATAATTCTTTCGATATTAGAGTTCTCATCAGCCATTTTAGTTCTGACACTTATTATCATATCTAAGTTTCGACGCAAAGAATCAATCTGCATCGACAATTCGACGCAAAGTTGATTACACCAATCATTAAAATCTTCGGCGGTAAGCTCTCGGCTAAAGCTTTTTAGTCCATTCAGCTTCATGACTAACGCATTGGTCTGGTTTAGAAGTACGTCACCCCTCTCGGTCAATTCGGATTGCTGCTGGGTGAGTTCGTCTATTTGCGCACAAAGGAGCTTGTACTGTGCCATTAACTCATCGATCCGGGTAGTGCATTTTTGGTTCCATGAATTGACACAAGTGTTATAAACAAGCTTCAGTTTTTCCTGTAGTTTTAAGTTCTCCAAGTATTGGTCATATGCGTCACTAACCTGCCGCTGTTCGACGGACAAGTCAAACCTTCCAATCAATTTGGCTGCATCGTCAAATATAGTCTTGCAAACAGGACATTTAGACAGATTTTTATTTTTAATATTTGACATGATGCTTGTAATTGCGTTGGAGATTTCATCAAATTCACTTTGAATTTCTTTATGTATCCGTTTATATTTTTCTGTCTGCTCGATTTGCGCGATGATTTTCTGTCTACACTCCAAAAAATGTTTATGCGCTTCAGACAAATCGCTGTCTGTTTCTATGTAAGAAATGGCTGCAGGGCTAAACTGCAATGACAACTGGCCATCGGGTTCAATTCGGCATCCTTGGATAATCCCAATTACATCGGAGATTTTATTCTTGCTGTCTGTAGCTTTAGCTTGTTTTATATTGGCTTCATCTTTTTCGATATCCAACTTAACTTGGGCAGTAGAAATTGTGCTTATCTCTGATAGATAAGCGGCTTTATTCAAATTGACATCTTCCAACTCAATTGTAGCCGACTCCAATAAATCTCTGTACATTTGCTCGGTTTCTGCAAATCCATCTGAGATTTTGCGCTTAAGGATCACAATTTCCTGTTGTAGTCTGGAAACTTCGAGCATTAGCTGGCTTTTATCTCTGCACTGTCCGACGAGCTGCTGAAGGCGGTTTCGCTCAAAAATATCTGCTTCTAATTCCAAAGTGTACTTATTGTATTCATCATACTTATTTTCCAGATTGTTCAGCTTCTCAAGTTTGAGCTTTAGGGTTTCCTCAGCCCTGATATCTACAGATTTAAGGTCTTGCATATATGCAATATTTGGTATGGATAGCTTGCCGTTTTCAGAGCGTTCTATTATAGAAATCTTGCTACCATCCCCCGTTGTTAGAGTATTATACTCGGAAATATAATTGTTTATTTCCTCTTTTACGCAGTCACTGATGTCCAGACTCAAAAGCTCGGAATTTTTAGTTGCAAGCTTTTTTGTAACAGCGTCCATAATAATCTCTAATTTGCGCTTGACCAAATAAACCGATTTAAATATAGCTTGATGGTCGGCATTTTCATCGATAAATCCGCCCCAATCGTTGTAGCGGTCAGCAGGTTTGACAGAGCTTATAAAACTGTTGATTTTGTCATTTGGCAGGATATAGTCGCCGTCAATATACACATCACCAGCAGGCAACAAGCTTCCAGCATAATAATCCCTTTCCGCGTTCTCTCTGCGACCGTGCGTAGTAGTTCGGGTTACTTTATTTCCATCGGAAAACGTGACGCAAACAGAAGCGGTTGACGCTTCTGAATTCATATTTTTTAAGATAGGCGCATTTGTGGATATAACTCTGGATACATCTTCAAGGCGATTGATTTTACCATTTGCGTACCACTCGACTCCATCGAAAAACGAGCTTTTACCCAGACCGTTTTGCCCGTAAATACAGACGAAGTCGAAAGGCTTTTTTTCATCATTCAAAAAATCAAATGTGGCTTCGCCTTCAAACACACGAAAGTCTCTAAGCGTAATATTCGAAACCTTAATCATTTTGTCCACCTATACCCATTTCGGCTAAGATATTATTGATGTAGGAATCGGAAATATCCTGAACCCTTCCGCTTACGTTTGACACAAGCGCATATACATCGTCACCCTTTTCCCTCAAATACAAGTCTACATCTGCGCTGCGACCTACATCTTCGGGGATAGCTACTCTAAACAACCGTTCTTCTAATAACTTTTCGAGATTTTCGGGTGCTTCGGGCATCAGTTTTTTGAAAACGATTTTCCTCGACGAATACTTATCCTGTTCAATCTTAAATTGCAGCGCATCGTCAATATTCTCACAAAAGAATGCGATGTAAACATTATATGCCTCAGCCATGCTCGGAACACTGGCTTGGATTTTTATTGCTACAAGGTTTACAAGCTCGTTCCAATAGCTTTCAAGATACTCGCGACTACCAAAACGACAGCAGACAATGTGCGACCGATAACTTATTTTGCTTACCATATCCTTTGTAAAATAGCATATCGTGTAATTATCGCGGCTCAACCCATCAAGCTCTAAGATAAAGTCATTCATCAACGTCAATATATACACCGCCTAATCAATTTGCTTATCAATCCATGTTTTAAATTCGCATACTTCCTTGCCGCTCAACTGTTTTGTCAACTCATCTATATGTATAATGGTGATGCCTTTCGGAGATGCCTGACCTCTCTTTATGTCGAAAGTATTACCGGATATATCCTGACTCAAGGATATATCTTGGATAATATTGTCAAATTCTTCTTTCGTGCAGATGCGATCTAAATCTGTCTGATCCTTCGAGTTCCATACTACAAGACTGTTGTCTTTGATCCGTCTGCGACCGCTATAGTCGAGCTTCATGGATTTTACAAAATTACCTTTTGATATCCTGCGCTTAACGCTCATTCCTTCGCTACAAATGTAATACAAGGGAAGCGATTTGCCGCCGGAGGTATCGTATTCAATGGGCTCCGTGAGTTCTGCTTTGGCACTTACCGCCTTTAATATTGTGATTAGCAGCAAAAGATTTGCCCTGAAATTTTTGCATTTATGGAAAGCGTCTGTATGGTCACATTCCAATGCGTAGCCACAAAAATCGCTTTGTATAATATTTGCATGGTTGGTACTCGCAACAGTTATCATATCCCTTAGCAGGTCGGGGTGTTCTTTGAACTCATCGGAGCAAGCCTCTAAAACATCGTTAAGGTATCCGTCCACCTCTGATAAATATTGGGGAACATCCCACTCTCGTTGGATACATATCTCTACGATACACTCGATTGAAACACATTCTAAAACTCTTGCGGCAGCGTTGCTTCCTGCGGCTTTTACGTGTATACCAATCAATCGGTACATGTTACGATTTACCAAGTAAACGCCTCCTCCAGAATAGCCGCATAATTCAACGTCTCTATCGGCATCGTTCACACCCGCTTCTGAATCAAGCTTGTACCAAATTATCTTGATGTTGCTGTCATATACTGTGAAATTACCAGTTATTGATTGCCTGCTTAATAAAAAGGATTGCCTATTATCTAAACTAGCTGGAAACCCATAGGTATTAACTGGGGTTTCCGCCATGCTATTCGATGGTTTCTCAACATCATAAGCGCATAAAGTTCCTACGGTAGCATGACACCTTAGAACGGCAGCGTCTACATTTTCATCGCTATGCATCGCCACATCTCTTGCGTTGGCTTCAAGTGTAATCTCTTTTCCTTCTTCATCTAAAAACCGTATAGTAAAAATTGGTCTTATTTTATTTAAGTCGTCAACAATTACATGTCTTGCAGTAAAAACATAAATATATTCACTGCTTTCAGAAGGAGTCCACAACACCCCACTCCCAAGAAGAAGGGGTCCTGGAGGTAACCCCGAAACTGAGCGAGTAGTTTCCGGTGCTTCTATTCTAGCGGTTAAGCGATTCACATCGTCCTTAGTAAGCATATTTCGTCACCTTGGCTGTCTAATATTTTTTCGCAGTCTGCGCCCAATCCCACAAGGCTTAGTGCCCCTCTATGAAGATAATTTTTTCTATCACTCTGAGTAAAGTAAGATTTGTTCACGGATCCATCGCTTTCCCACCATTCATAATTGCAATAAACGGTACTGTACTCGCAGGTATCCACAATACGTGCAATGGTTTTTTTATCAATCGGCTTGTTTGTTGAGAGGAGAAATCGGTCGCCGCCTACCGTGCGAAGAAATTGCTTTGTTATATTATGAGGGCTTCCGTGATGAGATAATTTAATCAAATCCATATCGCAACTATTAAAAAAATGCTGGATGCCTTCTGTGACATCCTCACAATGCGCATCCCCTAAAAATGCGAAATGTCTGTTTTTATATGTCAGCACAAAAGCAATAGATGCTCCATTCGTTCTGCTTTCATCCTTTTTATAAATATCATTCTTAATTATAGTTTTCAAATCTTCATAGGATGTCCCGCCTGAATGCAAGGTTTCCCCGGTTTCGCGCTCAATCAAGTCCAATACTAATTCAGTCGCTGCCTTTACCGGGGTTAAAAGCGTCAATTTCCCTTTTCCTATTTGTTCCTGATATCCCTTGTAAGCAGGGCTTACAACCGTAACAGATTTGGCTTTTAACTCATTAATCAAATTTGCGGCACTGTACGGTGAATGCATTCCATTCGAAATAGATATTCCTGCATTGAACATTACTTTCTCGAACACTGTGCAGTCATTGCCATCTGTTATATAGCGTTCAAAACCCTTTATATGATCATCGTCGATATGCGTCAAAATTAGCATATCCACCTTGCCGTCAGACTCTACAATCTTCCTAACCATTCCACGAAAGTCTGCGCTAAACGATGCCGGTCCGGAATCAACAATAATATTTACAGGGATTTCATCACCATAGCGAATCCAAATACAGTCTCCATGATAAGCCTTAGCGAGTGTTATAATCATACTCACATCTATTACAGCCTTTCAAATACTTAAAGTGTAATGTCCTTGCTTATTTTAGGCTTAGAAATATACCTAACATTAACCTTGTGTTGCTTTTTCGGTTTGCTCTAATTGCTATTATGGTATGACTAACGCCGTATATTGAAAGTGCATTAAGTCATTAAATGCCAATGCTATCAAAAATTCCAACTGCCCATTATATAAACACTGGGAAACTCATCTGACTTTTGAGCATCCGATAATAGCCCTAATAGCCATCCCCTAGAGTATCTATTGGCTCTTAAATAATTGTATTATTCGACAATTATAGCATTGCAGATTACTTTTATCAATATGGAATTCACAACCCATCCCTGCAACTTTGGATAATAAGGAGACTGGAAAGTGAACTCTCTATAAATCTCTGACTGACTTGGAAATAGATATAGGCTCTGAAGCAATAGAGGCCGTAGGGTCAGATACGGCCGATAACTCGTTGACGCGTCTTCCTAATTAATACTTGTTATTTAACCGCTCTGCGCATTATGTTCATAATTATGTGTGGTTTAAAGTATTTAGTTTTTAGATGTAAAAAAACCTACTATAGTACCTATTATTGCACCTACACTAGTCATCATTATAGGCGGGGCTACCCACATAAATAAATTCATTTCTTCTAAAGGTATATTCATCTCATCCGGCATAAAAATAAATCCTGAATAAAGAATCAGTACCATGCCAAAACCTATTGAAGCACCTATTGCAAGCCCTTTAAGTGTATCCTTTAGTAAACCAGGCCGATTATCGGATTCAATAAATCCAGTAACAATCGAATAAACAAGATAAAGTGCAACTCCAACCATTCCAATAATTATCAAAGCAGTAAGTACTGAGACAATATTTACTATCATCAAAGCTAAAAGCCCGATTGCAAGCATACCAAAAACTATGCTAAACGGCCAACATCCAAAACAACCCGGAACTTTAATACCAGTATTATTGTTTGAAGTTTTCGATTCATTTTCTTTTGTTGATTTCAATCTTGATGTTGGCAGCTTATGTTTTAAGAGCAGTAAAAGTGCCGCTCCACCTTTCAAATAATCTGAACCTTTTACTTGTCCTATAGGTACACGAATATCAATCTGCCCAGCAATACTGTCATAAACATAACCTGACGAATCAACTCGCCCTATGGGTACACGAATATCTATCTTCCCAGCAATACTGTCATAAACATAACCTGACGAATCAACTTGCCCTATGGGTACACGAATATCTATCTTCCCAGCGGTACTGTCATAAACATAACCTGACGAATCAACTTGTCCAATAGCTACACGAATATCAATCTGCCCAGCGGTACTGTCATAAACATAACCTGACGAATCAACTTGTCCAATAGGTACACGAATATCAATTTGCCCAGCGATACTTTTATAAATTAATGTCATTATACCCACCTCCCCAAAGTTCATATAAATATTTTTGTTTTAAAGACTTTTATAAATTCCTCTGTGCACCAATTGCACAAACTTGATGCAACGCCAATAATACTATTGAGCGACTCACACACCTTTGGAGCAGACGGACGGGAAAGTGTCAGAGTGGGTCACACGCCTCAAGGAAGCGGGTGAAACGCACTCCGTTCTCCGCGCTATTTTAGCATAAAAATGCGAACATTTCCACAAAAATAGTGTGAACCGCTCTGCGGTCAAACGCCGCCGCCTAAACTCGTTAATTTTGACTAAATACAGTAGCTGAGTGGTTTCGGTGACGAAAAATAGCAATAAAAAAAATTGTGGTTTTAAACAGCATATTGCAATGTACAAAATAATATCAGGAGGTAAGTAATGTATGATTATCGGTTACACACATTCCGAGAACACGGTTGACCCTAAAAAAGTTGAGTTGATCTCAGGAAACTACATCTATGAAGATGGAAAAGAGCATGTAAGTGAAATTCAATTCTCTCCCGGAAAGAGTGGGGTGAAGTTTAAACCCTTTCCTTTCGAGGACATCAGAGCCGTTGAACAACTGATTACTAAAATCTGTAACGTAAACGAAGATAAGGCCGCTTTGCGTGGAGTATTTGCCACCAATATAGGCTATTTAGCGCTTAGCTGTTTGCGTGACGAGAAGTGTTATCTATTAGGTGATGATTACACGGTGACAACTCCTGTAAAATACAGGTATACTGAAATCCGCCTCGACAATCTGTTGGAACAGTTAGCAGGCGCAGAGATTCCAGTATTGGTGACTAAACATGCCGTGTTTAGAAACGCGAAGCTCTTCATTGAGAAGCTATTTCGGGGAATACCTGTAACAGGTACGTTACCCGGATTATATGCTTTTAACCTTCTCAATCTTATGAAACTGAAGCCTGGGGCTGACTACAGTAGACTTAAAGCCTTTATTGTGCAGATGCACCTTGAGTCTGTGCAGTTGAAAGACGAGCACTGGTATATCAACATACCAGCCATGCGCTATGACCACATTTATTCCAAATTTTTAAAATTGATATCAAATCCAGATAAGCTCCGAGTAAACGGACACAGCGATATCAAACTATTGCGGAAGAACGAGTCAAGATTTTCGGCTAATATGGAAAATGTGGAGCAAATGGAAAGCTACGGTCTTGCGTTTGAGAATTATGTCTCACAAGATGAGCATGATTATATAACGAAGCGGCTTGGAGTTTCCGAGGTCTATGACCCCATCCAAACTATGTACGAAAATAGCATGCCTACCCTATCCCCTGTCAATGATATGGCCGCACTCTTTGTCAATAGGTTCAGCGTAATACTGAGCTCTTACGAAAAAGAGACCACCTTAGGTTTACGGCCATTTACCGAAAAGATTGTGCACTGGCTAAACAATGGTAATGAACCAAGTAAATTGTTCCTGACCAATCTACAAAAGGATGACAAAACCTTTCTGCTCAACAGTCTTGTAACTGCATTAGAGTGTCGCGCCTCTCTCAAAGTTAAAGATGAGGAGGTGATTGAAGCAATAATGAAAGTTGGTTTTGGTAAGGCGGCGCTTAAGAAACACTTTAAAGCTGTAGCAGATAAATAAGTCATTACGAACACGGCATACGACGGGAAAGCATTTACATAACCAAACTCTGAATTAGCGCTGCGCTCCTTATCTATCTTGAAGGTCAAAGAAAAGAACGCAATAAGGGTGGTCATGTAAAATTATCGACTAGGAGGGGTTATGGGTAGAATCTCGTCACTACAGATACCAAGATTCTTAAAAAGTACTGATTCATTCGTCTTCAGTTGCAATCAGTGTGGTAAATGTTGCCGCACAAACAGAGTAGTAAAATTAACTCCATTTGATTGCTTTCAAATATCTCAATATTTGAAGATAACGCCACTTGAGCTACTACAGGATTGGTGTGACTATTATATTGATGAATCATCAAAACTTCCGGCTGTCAAGCTTAAGGCAAAAATATACGATAATGTTTGTGTGTTTTTGACAGAAGGGAAGTGTGAAATACAACAGTCCAAGCCAACAGTGTGCGCACTGTATCCGATCGAGAGAGTGTACGATTTTGAAGCAGATACCTTTTATCACTTCTTACCGTCAAGCTACTGTAGACCTGTTGACGAAGTTCATGTATTAAAAGAGTGGCTCAAAGTGCATTCACTTGCTGAAAGTGAGAACGTGTACCGCCTGTGGTGGAAATCATTGGACACCTTAATCACTAAATTCCAGATAGCTGAAGTACATCAAGTTCTGTCTAATCAATTAAGTAACACTTTATATGACGAAGTGTACACGTTTATTTTCTTAATGTTATACATAAAGTATGATACAGCAAGTGAGTACCTGCAACAGTTTGAGCATAATATGGCAGAACTATTCGATTTCGTAACTAAGATAAGAAGTATAATCCTATAGGTAAATCACACGTAGGTCGAGGCCCTCTATTACAAGGGTCTCGTTCTATTTAGTGATTGTGTTTTTGATTGGAGTAGAGGAGGAGTATTTTATGTCTACTGGTATTATTAGAAGAATTGACGATTTGGGGCGTGTGGTTATCCCCAAAGAAATACGTAGAATGTATCGGATTTATGAGGGAGATCCCTTGGAGATAATCGCCTCTGAGAATTGCATCTCTATCGTGCCGTACAGGGAGAAAAATCTGAAATCCGTGTCGCTTCCTTTGTTAGAAACATTTTGTCTACAATACAGTGTACCTGTGGCAGTTTGTAACCGTTACGAGTATATTTTGTGGAGAGAGCTACATATAAACCAAGATAAAAAGATACCTGGTTCACTGGAGACTCTTTTAGTTGAAGGGACTGAGCGTTTGTCTATAGAACGAGACGATCAAAGCTCGGAGATTAACCACGTGGGAGCGGTATTTCCGATAGTGGTGGATGGTAATAAAGTCGGCGGCGTTGTACTGTTCTACGGTAAGAGTTCGTTTACAGCAGAGGAAATCGCTTGTGCGCGGTTCATGGCCCGGACTGCGGCAAATCTACTAAGTTTGGAGTGATACTAATGGCTGGTATAGAGTTTCTACATGGCGACGTCAAACACCGGTGCGTCATTACTGACCCAACTAACGGAAGTAGCGTAGCAGGGCTGATTGTTGGAACATTCCTGAATAATTTCCTGCCACCGGACAAAGTCTTTATGGAGGCCATGCTTAACGAATTATCGACCATACAGAGCAATTTCACCGCTATTTGCCTTGAATGGTTCCACGAGATTGCAAAAGTGGTTTATTATGACGATCGCAACAAAGCATCAGTTGAACTTGGACGTTCCATATCGGCGCTTGGTCTTGAGCTTCCTCATAAGAAACCATCCAAATTAAAAACGGCAGGAAGCATAGAGCTGGATTACCATAACGGCGCCGATGTTGAAAGAGTTGTGTCAACTTATTTAAATGCGTCGTGGGAGGATTATGGAGAGTTTATCAAACAGGCTCTGCGTGAACATAAGACACTGCAGCAAACCTTTAGCCGATTCTGTCTTGACTGGTTTAAGGCGCTTACTGCAGCAAACCCTTATTCTAAGGCCAGACACGTAGCTGTCGCGAAAAAAGCGTTGAGTTGCTATACATGGTTACCTTTTATTTAAAACGCAAAATTACGTCTATAAATAACGCTACTGTCCTAAGTGTCAGTAGCGTTTTACTTTAGGAGATGATTATTTTATGTATTACAAGACATGCCCGGATTGCGGAGCGAACAACGATCCCGGAGAAAGGTGTGAATGCAAAAGGTCACAACTGCATAACAAAGGAAAGGCTGAAGAACCTGTTGATAATAACCAGCAGCGACGTAGCTAGAACAACCGAAAACAAGCAAAGGAGTCTATATGTCAAAAGAACAAATTCAAGAAATAATAGTCAATGGCTTGGAGTTCCTGATGGAGTATCATCCACCGATGGCATCTGGAACACTTATTAAGTTACTAAGCAAAAATACAGGTATCGACCACACTACAATCCTTGAAGTGATGGATAGCTACAAAGGAGGCTACATTGGTGCTTTCTGATGACTTTAATACTAAAGTATTTAAAGAGGAAATCTCAAACACTATCCTAAATAAGATTATTGGTATAAGAGGTGGGCGTGCTGAACTATTTGATTACGAATACTCATCAGTACTGCTAATGCAGGATATGGCTAAAGCTTTGGATAGAATCCGAAAAGCAGTTTCTAACGGGGAGAAAATCAGTCTGGTTGGTGATTACGACTGTGACGGGTTGACTTCTGTGGCAATGTTAGCACGTACACTATCTCTTATGGGTGCTGAGGACGTTAACTATTACATACCAAACCGCCATACAGAAGGTTATGGAATTAACCAGCGCATTGTTGACAAGATTGAGTCAGGCATCGCCATCCTTGTCGATAATGGCATAACTGCTGTCGATCTGGTAAGTGAGCTAACCGACAAAGGCGTTGACGTAATAATTATCGAACACCACATACCGGGGAAAATTCTACCTAACGCGTACGCCCTTATTAACGCGAAGGTCGAAATAGAACCGCCCTACTACCCTCACCGCTGCACTGCTGGGATTGTTGGCGATATGTGTGTCGAACTATGCCCACAAGTACCGCTGCCATTCATCTACACACTCCAGGCAATAGGCACAGTTGCAGACGTCGTCCCACTCCAAAGAGATAACAGAGATATTGTTAAGAGAGGTCTTGCGCTGTATAAATTCTGCGGTGTACCAACATTAATTTCCCTTCTGTCCGCTATGCAGTGTTCGGAGATTGACACATACGCGATAGGCTTCAAAATTGCGCCGTGTATTAATGCAGTTGGGAGGCTAGGATACGCCTACTGCGTTGTTGAAGCTCTTATGGGAAACGGTGATTTATCAGACTATCTGGTTGAGATGAATATGGAACGCCGTAAACTGGAGGCTGAATTTTTAGCTCGACATGAAAGTAAGCAATACTCTAACGAGGTAATTCTATTGATGGATGATACCGTAGATATCGGTATTGTCGGTTCTCTTGCAGGAAAGCTGCAAAATAAGTACAGTTGCCCCGCTATCGTCCTATCAAATGGGGTAGCCTCCGGTCGTTCGGGAAAAGGCTTTGACCTATACTCAGAACTGCTTACATTTAGCGAAAGGTTATTCGAGAGATTCGGAGGACACAATAGAGCCTTAAGCTTTAGAATTAATCCAGATCGGGTTGCTGAGTTGGAGGAGCTGATCGAAAATATCAAGGTTCCAGAAATCGAACAGTCACACAGGTTTGATATTTTGATAGACTTTGACGCTGTTAGTTTTGATTTGTGCAAGAGTATTGAAACGCTTGAGCCCTTTGGTGAGGGAAATCCGAAGCCTATTTTCTGTTCTAAGAATGTCCGCGTAAAATATCAGAAGTTCGTCGGCCGCGCCGCTAATGTTTTATTAATGAAACTTGGAAATAAGAATATCTCGGCTGTCGCCTTCAATCAGCAGGACAAACCTCCAAGCACTATAGATATCACATATACAATCAAGGTCGACAGGTTCGCCGGAGAACGGCCTGCGGTTGAGGTGTTGGATTGGGGCGATGCCCTGCGATAATAATTTGAGAGGAAGTGTTTTTGTGAAAGTAACGGCAAAAATGGTTAAGGAGGCTGTAATGTACAACGAAGTCAAAAAGCGGAGTGTACTTATGGATGCTCGCGAGGATGTAGACAAAATGGAAGATCTGCCCCCAAAGTCGGAGCGTAATATTAGGGCAGTATATGAGGACACGTTAACGATGTTCAGAATGGTTAAGGATTTCTACAGTGGCAAATTTCGGCCAAAGGACAAATTTGCTATCGTTACGGCCGTTCTCGCAATTATATACCTCGTATCACCTCTTGACCTCGCACCAGACATTCTTCCGGGTTTTGGTTACGTTGACGATACAATCATCCTAGCTTACGCGTTTGGTGTGTGCGCAAATGTTATCGCGGAGTACCGTGTGTACATTAATGAACAATCAGAACAGGTTGCGGAGGATACAGATGTTGTACTAAGCGCTGATCCTTTCAAGGTCAATGAGACAGTAAAAAAAAGCGGACATTAATCCGGGATTCGTTACGTGATAATTACGATGTTGATTTCATCCTGAAGGAAATAAAAGTTCTAAAGGTGAACAGAAATGAGGTCAAACGTCAAACAGTATCGCTGATGAAGATTTGCCTCGTAGATATGGGCTATATAACTTTCCCACTTCAATACGTATTCAGGCGCGTCTTGATAGAAAATAGGTGCGGCGACTTCACTCATATTTACTTTAACATGAAGTACCGTGACAACACTTTGCTTGATATTTGGTCAGCACGCGAACACGGCTTACAGGGCACGCTTGTGTCGAAGACAAAGAACAGTATCGTAAAAGGTGTAAACCGGACATTGACTTCAAGAGGTTTGCAAGGTGTAACGCTGGCAACAGTTGGAACTCAGTTTATAGAGGCAACATTCACTGAGCTTGTCGGGATTAAAGCACTTGCAGAAAGCACAGCTATGGAACTGGGAATAAGTCTTGGCTCACTTTACTCATTTATTGGATATTCTGGTTTAGTTGCCTTGAGTGAGACTTTTACTTTTACATGTAAAACAACCACAGAAATCAAACATGCGCTTGTAGTCTTTATCGAAATGCTTGAATTCCTACAGCCGCCACGGATGGTCAGGGAACTTCGCCTGGATATCTTCCTTGACCTGCTCCGTGAAGAACTTGTCAAGAAGTCTATTTTCGATAAAGACTATCTGAATCACTTACTCAGCCACTTTCAAAGCTATGATGATTTCGTTTTATTCAGTGAAACTGTTGCCGTGCCAGACTATGAGAAGACAATTCCAGTTTGTTTGCTGCTTATGCAGGATTTTGAAACCTCTGACTTGTCAACTCATGTTTTGGAATTAGTGTATGAGTTTTGCAAAAATCATGGTGTTGACTGTGAGTTAGTTCTCAGTAAGTTTGATGATTTGAACTCGAAGTCACTCAGCGAAGCTATCAACACACAAAGGACTTTAGCAGACAACAGGCGGAGGAAACGTTCTGTGGTTAGGATTGATGAATTAGATTAGCTATTTTAGGAGGATATACACTTGGAAAAAGTAGAATTTGTACGTTGCTGTGGGGAGCTGCTCAATGCGGCAAAACCCCATTTAAAAAAGTGCGAACTGAGGAAAGGAAAAGATATGCCAGAAAATCTCCTTGGGTGTTAGTGTGACAACGGAAACCCTTGTGGCACGAGCCAAAGAGTGAGATACACGAAATCTGAGGTCCGGCTCGTAAATCTGCCATGTTGCGCTATACACGCGCCGCCGCCCCTACCGGACAGAGATAGAGCTACACAAGGTGCTGGCGGTGCTGAAAAGAATAGCATCCCGGACACCCTTAACGCCGAGCAGCGGGAAGCCGTCGCGCAGCTTCTTCATGCGAAGCATTGAGCTTTCCTTTTATAAGGCGTTCAGAATGGAGATTGATGGCACGCTGACAGTTTATACCGATTGCGCGGCGGGACCTATACCCGATGTTTGTGAGCCCGCCGCCTGCCTTATGCGGGATTGGATTTATATACCGAGCGCGTAATGTTTAGCCGGAATTTTCCTGTATTTTCTCCCATACTTACCGGGCTTCCCTGTATCTTCAAGTCCTGCCTCAAAAGCGCGCGCATTGAATTTTTTACCAAAGACGCTATGGTAGTTTCGAGGTATTTGGTTCCAAACGTTATCCGCGACAAGATCGCCATGGATTTCAACTACCTCATTATCGGCACGGGTTCTCGCTTCTTCTAAAGCATTTTCAAGCTCGCGCATATACAAATCGTCAAAAGTTTTTTTGTCTTTTTTCACGGTCATTGCCTCCTAATAATCATTTTGTTTAATCAAAAATTCGTAGTTTAATGAACTCTCCAAGCCTTGTAGCTTCTTTTTCCGACATATCGCGGGGGGTAACGACTGGAACCGTCAAGCCGGGCCGGATTTCAAAATCTGCCGTCATAAGCTCATTGTTTTTGGATGCGAGTATAGGGACATGATCAACAAGCAGGGGCGCCATAACATACATATGCTTACTTAAATTCGCAACAGTACCGATATATCTAAGAGATTTGCGGACCGCCTCGGGTAGCTCTTCACGCTGTAATTCCTTGCCCCATTTTACTTTTCGCTGATGTGCGAAGTCGCCTTCTACGGCATCTTTATTAAATTCATACCCACCAACTACTTGTGCAGTGTGTATGCATTCTTCGTCAGGCACTAGTAGCCAGTCTCCCTCTTTTATGGTTTCTTTTATTAGGAGTAAAGAGGAGAGAGGGTTAATTATCTGATTGCCAATGTAGTGATAGTTGCTAATGAGTAGCTCGCGGATTTCGTCTTTACTTTTATTACTCAAATTTCCGGTTTTGCTCCATCCTGCCCCCACAAGATTGTTTTCAAGAAATTCGTTGATCCTTGGTACTTTAGCTGGGTTCGGGCGGAATAAATATAGTTTGTTTGGCATGAGATCGCTCCCTTTCATTTATTCATAACCTAATTGTAATCACTTAAAGTCTAACTGTCAAGACTAATTTCGATAATAAGTATAATTCTTTAAAACTTGTCTCTAATTGCCAGCAATTACGTCTTACTATTCTACTTCTAATTAGACAACACAAAAAATGTCTTTGAATTAACTGCTGCAATGTTTTTTTAGGAATTAAGGGTTTGCATCAATTGCTCCTATACCGATTATGGGGCAGCTTTGAATAATCAAGTGTTTTTAGAAACGCAACGCAATTGTTAAAAAACCTTTGGATTTTTTAGGGGGATGGTTTTGGCTGTTCAGTCTTATTGTCGGCCTATACCCTAACCTGAAGAGGTTCCACGTGTACACTGGTATAACAAGGGGGTTACAATATGTCTATGACATGGGAAGAAATTGCCGTGGCGAGAATGCAGGAGATTAATAGGTTGCGTTCTGTTGTACGGTCGCAGCATGAAGATTTAAGGCGTAAAGATGCCATACTCTTTCAAGTGCTGCAATTCGCACGAGAGACTTCTAAGGAGAAATATACTGATTTGAAGGACTCTGACGAGTGGTTATTTTCAAAATTCGACATTACAAAGACTGAATTAGCTGAAATCTACGATGGCACTGGAATTTCAGTTTACGACGGCTCCTGTACGCCCAATGAGGAGGTATAGAATGAAACGTGGACTAAGTATTACGAGAGATAGAGACCTTTACGGACTGCCGGGCGTTCGCATTACGAAAGCTCGTGGGAAACTGAGCCTTGACGAAGTGTATGAGACTCTACAGTACGGAGAAGGAGGTAAATTCAACGGACACTATGCGCTCATCCTAAATGCTTCAGAAAGCACTTGTGGTGGTAACGGCCTGTGGATGGAAGAGGAAACAAAAGGCGATGAGGTGTTCCTAAATGAAATACATGACGGTGAGGGCTGCCCGGTTTGCGGAACGATCTTACCTAACTTTGAACACTGCCCTGAATGTGGGTGTGCTTTAAATCCGCAGGATGGAGGTGAGTAAATTGATAACTTTATCTGACATCTCTGCAACAAAGGGAAATCTAATGATTTTTCGTAAGGGTAAAACGCGCGTGATTATTGCAAGATATAATCTCATGAAGTCTGGCTATGGTTATACAGCTTTTGAATCTGGCTCAGGTGGTGAATATAATTTCTTAAACGAGGGTTACGGGGAAAATTGGTGGTGCCAGACAATACTTAAAATAAGTAAGGATAAGTGGAACTCAATTCCCGAGGATTATAAGGGCCGTTGGACCGAGTATATTCGCGATCAAGGCTTCCAACCTGAATTGCCTGACGAATACATCGGTAAAAGAACAGTCTTTGAAGGTTGTCTTTTTGACCTTGCAGGAGCTGCGGTACTGACGGAAGGAATTCACTTCATTATTGAAGAGAACCTGGATGAGCAGCTATAGGTATTGATAACTCAACAGGTAACGCCTGGGTTGAGGAGTTCACAAATGAAGAGGCTCGCACATCCTATTTTAATGGAGAAGATTGCGATAATTAGTTACGAGGAGTGATATAGGAATGGACGCAAAACGAAAGACAAACTTTACCCCACGCTTAATTGTACCACCAAAGGAGCACTCGGACTTCTTCTTCCCGAATGAGGATTTAGATATTTCCATAGGATGTGTCGGGCATGTTAGGGGGGATTTCGGGAGAAATGGAGGGGAATTTTGGACAACTTGGTGGGGCCGTAACGATTCCTTAAATACCCCCGAATTTAAAAAGGATATTGACGCTACAATTAATTGGTTACGGGCGGATGGTCTTTTAAAAGATTTAAACTCCATGCGAGAGGTGTGCTTAAACAACAAAGAATCCCTATTAGAAATCAGTCATGAAAATAACTACGGCTTTCGTTGTGATAGCGATAGCTACTGCTACTACATACGCGCTATGCTAAATAAGGGAGACTACAATTTCTACGTATATGCCTATCAGCGAGATAAACTGGAGACTCACCTCTCCGACAAAGAGAATAAGAGGGCGAAGGAGTCGTTATGAGTAGAAAGGTAATGGCAGACGATATCGTCGCTCACATTAATGATGCTACCCGACATATAGCAAAATTACGTGACTCAAAAGACCTAACCTACACATTGTTCGGAAAGGCAGGTTACGGTTATTTCGTTGACATTTATTCGAAAAATCCAGAGGAAGTTGCCGGCGTTGGGTTCAATACAGAGACAAAAGCTGGCGCGAGATATTTCGCAAATCTTTATAGTGAAAAACTAAATATACCAATAAAGTCTGATTGGGACAAAGAAGAATAAAATAAAAACGGGTTGCGGCGGGATCTCCTTCCCCGCTGCAACCCGCTTGTTTATTTGTATTCATTTGAAATAAATTGCACGCTGAGGGTTTCATGTTATAATATGATTATAAGTCTATCGCTAAAAAGAAGTGGTCGCAGTCGGGGGATTTCGCAGATAAAGAAGGGATTTGGATTGATTGAATTATTATGCTGAGGCTTCTCTGGAGGACGTTAGAAAAGTAAATTCGATTAGTGAACTCAATTTACCTGAAGAATACTCCTCATTAATCGAAGAGTACTTATACAATATGGCTGAGAGCATTGGAATAATTGACAAGGTGTTTCTTTTTGGTAGTTGTGCACGCGGGGAGCTTAATAGCTTCAGCGATGTTGACTTATATGTCATGATAAAAGACGGAGTTGACCCTAAGTCAAAAGAAGTTGTTCGTAAGTTTTATAGTCAATATCTACCAGATGTACTTTTTCCAGATTTCGATTTGTTACTTAGAACAAGAAACCAGACTGTAAATTCTTTGAACATCTTTGGTTCTTTAATACGTGGGATTATACAGGAGGGCGTTGATTTAAGTGAGATTTTACGAGAAAGCGCAAGAGCAGCAAGAGTTTGTTGAGTTAGGTTGTGATGCTGGGAAGTACAGCTGCAAGCAAAGTAGTAATGACCAAGGCTCCCGGGAAATTATAGCGCGTTAGGCCCTGCAGCCTTTGATATTACTGGATTCATTACCTATTGAACCATGCGTACACACCATAACTTTATAGTGTGTTACGATTTAAGCAAATGCTGATTTTAAGCCCTTTGTAAGACCACGTTAAAATTTCACGAGAGCTTAGGTTCTATGACGATGAAATTTGTTTTATCTACTGAGCAAAAGGTATAGTCATTAAGATTGCTAATTTAAAATAAAACTGAGGTGAAATTAATGGATTCAAAAAAGGAGAAGTATAAAGCATTAGTCGAAGATGTCGCAAATTGTACGTCTTGTGACAAGCTATATGCATATTGCAAAAACTATCAGTACTTAGAATACAAGACAACCAATCTTAATCATCATAAAGAAAGGACGGAGATAAATCTTTGGACATATTTAGGTAGAAGCTTAAATGCGGATATTTTAATATTAGGGCAAGATTTTGGGGCATTACCCGAAGAAAAAGAATTAAAGGACTTCACATTTAATGCTAAATATCCGACTTTTTTAAAAGTTGTTGAGAAACAAAACAAGACAGATCGTAGTCTAAAGTATCTGCTTCTATCTGCTTTCGATATTGATATTTCACAAAAAGAGAGAACTGAAAGAATTTTCTTTACAAACTCAATTTTGTGCTATCGGTCAGGGCCTTCATCAGGAGGAAATTATGAGGGTTGGTATGTTAACTGTAATAAAAGTTATATTTCTAGGTTGATTGAAATAATTAGACCAAAAATTATTATTACACTAGGCGAATTAGCTCTATTTGGATTAGGGTCTTGTGGTACTTTTTCATATGAAAATGGTGAGGAAACTCTTAAATTATTTAAGGATAGAGTAAGATATGAAGAACCAATTAAATTCAAATTAGAAGATAGCGATTGTATCGTAGATGTTTTCCCAGTTTATCATTGTGGTTATTTTGCAGGAATCAATAAGCGTGATCAGATAGAAGATTGGAAGAAAATTCGTAAATATTATGATAAACAGTTGGATAAAAGTAATTCTAACAAAAAGGCTTGATAATCTTATCTAATCTTGTTTTTTATAATTGTGGAAGTGGAAGAGTGTCTTTAATTGAAATATCGAAAAGGCTCAAAAGTTATGACCGATAATATTGGAAAAGAGTCTGAAAAAGCAGATGAAATTCGCTTGAGGGCAAAAAAGGAGACATTTTGAAGCAATACTAGCAAAGTTGAATAAAGAATACGCAATGATTGAAAAAATATTGGAGGCGTAACAATGAAGCTTTATCATGGGAGCGACATAATCGTGATGAAACCTCAAATTCTTGCAGCTAACCGGCTGTTGGACTTTGGAGAGGGGTTCTATACCACTACAAATTATGACCAAGCAGTGCGGTGGGCGGAAAAAGTCAGCCTGCGCCGAAATTCTGCTGTTCAATACATTAACATGTATGAACTAGAGTTTGATGAAGTGAAAGGGTTATTAACCATAGTAGAATTTAAAAAACCTGACGAAGATTGGCTTGAATTTATATGCGCCTGCCGCAGCGGTAAAAGTGTGGGTATTGATTATGATATTGTAATTGGACCAGTCGCGGACGATAATGTGTATACCGCAGTTAAGCTCTTTGAAACAGGCGTGCTTGATAAGGAAGAAACGATAAAAAGGCTCAAAGTCGAAGAATTATTTGACCAGGTACTATTTCATTCGGAAAAGGCACTCACATTTTGTAAATATACAAATGCTGTACAGATCGGAGGGAATGAGAATGGATAAGTCAAAATTCGACGCGATCTTCCCGATTATTACATCCCATCTGGCGGATATGATAGCAAAAGAAAATAATTTGTCAGAAGAGGACGCCATCACGGAGTTATACAATACTGGCTTATATGCAGCTATGGAAGAAGAAGAAACTAAAGTATGGCAATACAGTACAGAAAAACTTTACGATATTTTCTTAAATGAAAGAAAGAGCGGAAAGCTGGAGTTGCCGGAATATTAATAGAAATTGAGTTGAGGTGAAAAACATGACTCCTACAATGGAGTTTAAGATTTTTTGTCTGGAGAGCTATAAGACGGCTCACGGCCTTAATGGAGTATCGGTAATTGACATATTCAAAAAGTATGATGTGTTTGATTATATTACATCATTTTATGATGTATTGCACTCTACCGGCCAACAGTATATCGTTGAAGACATTGACCTGTTCATCAAGGCCCGCTTAGAGGGAAGTTCTTACAGTACAGGAAATGTTCAATGATCCTGTTTCCTACTCCAACTCTTTTGGTTTAGTAGGAACTTATTTCGACGTAATCACAGATATCTCAAAGAACCATGACGTTAGATCCCTACTAAACCTCAACGTAGATGAGAACGGCCTCATAAACTGCTTCAATGGGTTTGAGAAAGATCCAGAATGGAAGCGTGAAACTTGCATTGCTTGGATTCTCTGGGCTATGGGGACACTAAAAGAGCTTGGGGGTAATTATTCAAAGCTGTTGTCTGACACGAAGGGTGTAAATCGATACACCCTATTTTAATGCATTTTCTACAGGAGGGAGGTAATATAAAGTGAGATTTCAATTTAAGGGTATCGCTCTACCGGGGATTATAACGGCGATTTTGCTTGTTACGTATCCAGCATCAACGCAGACTTATTTATCCTTGCTAAATGGTCTGCTTCTATACTTTGGCATATGTATAACCCATAATCTTTTGAACAAGACCATACTTATTAAAAGCATTTACTTGGAAGTCTTTGCCTTGCTTGTCTCTGCAGCTTACTGTGTCATGTCGCTAATTAAGAGTCTTCCGGGGATACAAACAAAGAAATTGATTCAAATTTTGGTTTTAATGTTTATTACCAGACTGTACCTTGCTAGCCGACAGAACTATAAAGAACGTGTAATGTCAAGATATAGTCGGAAATAATGGTAGTGCAGTAACCTCTGCTAGACAACCATCTATTTTGTCACATTTTTCGCCCGCAAATGTTTTGCCATTTCAATCAAAATAGCCATATCATCTTCAGCCAGCCCATCAAATGCACCAAGTTTGTTTTTCCACTCTTCCAGAATAGTACAGTCGCTCTTTCCTAAAAGGTAATCAGTTGATACGTTAAGGATTTCCGCAAGGTTGGAAACCACTTTAGTCATTGGGTTTTGCCGGTTATTTTCATATTTGGATATTGTGCTTTTATTTATACCACTTTTAAAGTGCTGGTTATATATCAATGCGAGTTCATCCATTGTTAATCCAGCCGCCTTGCGCGCTTCATGTAATCGTTTCGGAAACACTTTATCAGCCTCTTCAGTCTATATTTTATCGAATACAACAACTAATTTTGATCGTAAAAAAAAGAATTTATATACTCAAGGCATGATAGGCGCCTGTCTGGTTAGTAGCAAGAAGAAAATTTCACATTACAAAATTTTTTTAAATTGCACTCCATATTAAAGTGTAAGTATTTGGCGCAATATAAATATTGCTAGATTTTCTGACTATTATATGTTACAATCTGCACTCCATTTCATAAAAGGAGTTGCATACGTTGATAACAT
>Ga0153942_1000128_pt1 | contig 26068 bp, 30 predicted proteins | sample TSNJ026MetaG_FD_104731 | JGI IMG/M metagenome (GOLD analysis project Ga0153942, IMG submission 104731) | Attine ant fungus gardens microbial communities from New Jersey, USA - TSNJ026 MetaG | ecosystem: Host-associated > Fungi > Mycelium > Unclassified | place: USA: New Jersey, Brendan T. Byrne... | reverse complement strand
TGAGGTTACCCCTCAGCGGTTGGCTTGTTACCTCCCTGTGAGCTCCACTACCTAAACTGATTCTCATAGCTGATTTATCACAGACAGAACATATCGACAATCCCAAAGGCTATGGCGACGGCGAAGATGCCAGGAAATACCATCCAGATCTTCGTGGTCCGGTCGATGTACGTCGAGGTGATTCTCGCTAAGACTCTTCTTACCTTTTCTAGCCACGCGAGCTTGAGATTGACCCTCGCACCGGGATGAAAAATTATATTGCCAATGGTGAGTATAGCTCAGGGAGCAACAAGTCTTCATCTCACATCTCTCAGAGGACGGTCCATGGGATACCTCAAAAGCTCTTGTCAGACGGACCCTCGAAAGATGCATTCATTTGGGTCGTCAACACCGCGTTCAAGGCAAGAAGCAGGACGAATACGAAGCTTTCAGGCTTCTGGGTCAAGCAGTATGTTTACCAGTATCACAGTATCATAAGGGTGTATATATCATTGATTTCGATTAGATGCACACTCTTGAAGACTTTCCTGCTCACTCCAATTTCTGCGAATTAGTCCTCATTTCCACAGGTTATAATGACGTTTTTGTCCACGTCGGCGATCATGTCAAAGTGCAGGCACCTAGCGGTAAATGGGTATCACCCATTGTAACTGGTATATATCTTTACCTTTGCAGGGATTGACTGCGTTGAATATGATCCAGGAACCTTCGGATCAAATGATTTCTTTCATTCGCTCCTTGGAGGTATGTATTTTTGCATATTACATCAGAATCAGAATGTGTAATGCCAAAGATCAGAGGCGACCGATCACTTGGTGAGTTCAACCATTATCTATCTTGTATAGCTGAGCTCTTACGACAAATTAAGAGTCAAGTTAGTGTCTGTCTAGTCTTGTTCAGGAGTTCTAATCCGAGTATTTCATCTTCAAAAAGGCATCTGTGACAGATCTTAATCGCCAAATCGATGCCGCACGTTCCAAAACCCGTGGTTCACTGAATGGCCCTGGCCAGGATCCTGCATCTCTCCTTCGCGACCTATTCCTCTCAGTTCCAGGCGGGATGAGTAATGATATTTCTAGAGACATGGAAAATATGGGGAGGCTCAGGGCAGGCACCTCAGCCGATGGGAAAAGACCCGAAGAAATGAGTCCGCAAGAACTCCATTCTGTATTGTGGCAAGTCCTGACATTTAGGGACTCTGGTATGTCTTGAAATTGTATTTTACGTGAATAGACAGCGTACTGAAAGCGTGGGTTTGGATCTAGTTGTCAAGAAGATTGAGAAGACGATTCAAAAGATCCCTGGTTTGGGTCCGTTAATTGAGAAGATCATGGATACAATTTCAGGTTAGCTTTTTAAGAACTGAATTTGGAAATTTTGCAATGCCGGTTCATTTTGATTTTTTCAAGTTTTTGTGCTCACCACCCTCGAGGTATGATTTGTTCTTTTTTTCTTTTGGTGGTTAAAACTGAGGATGCTTTAGCCGTTCCTTAAACCGATATTGCAGAGTGCGACTGGCGGATTGTCGACTGTGTCCGGTGAAGTCATTGATACCCATGATCAATATGAAGTATTCGATGATCCTCGAGCTGTGCGTCTACCTGAATATCTTGACGAATCAGGTATTAATATTGATTGCAGTCTGACCCCACGCATTCGTTCCTAAGCAAGGATCATTTTGTTCGTACACTCTCTATTACGCTACTTGGAGACGATTAATCTATAATGTAGAATTTGATTCTCAATGAACCTGCGGGTCTGTTGGCTCGGGCGATCGTGCAACATACTGTTACACTCGTGGTCAAGGCTTGGGATGACCCATCCCAAAATGTTTATGGCATTATCGAGGAGATCTTGCAATGCCTGTACGTGCACTCGTTTGACTGTTTTCATACAGTGATTCATCTCTCTTGACCACCAAAATCGTAGATTTCATCCCGATTTTCATAACCCCAACTCCAAAATCCAACGCACAATGCTTCAAATCATGCATGAATGGTTACAAAAGCTTGGAAATAAACAACAATATATTCTTTCCCGTCTAAGTAAAAATGCGGTTAGGAATCATGAGAACGTGAGAGAAGGGGGTGAAGGAGGTGCTCCTGCATCTGAAGGCTCGTTTGCTGCCAATCAGGCACACTCGGTTCAGCAGTCGATCGCCAGTTACGCATCTCAGAATGTTCCTGGTGCTCAAACGGTTTTCAACGCTACCAGATTTGGTATGAATCGTGGACGTGCAAGGGGAGAATATGAGGGAGGAGCGTATTATTCAGAGAGCGGAGGTGGTGGGAATGGGACATCATCGTTTGCGCATCCTCCCGGACCTCCTCTGCAAGTTCAATCGTCTTATTCTTATCATTCGTCTTCCCATGAATACCCCTTGGCTCAGGCTTCGGTTCCGATGCAGTATAGTGGATATTCACCTTCGTATGTATCACCATCGTCTCCCTCAGAGCTGCCGGGAAGACCAGGGTTTCCGGGTTTTCTAGGCTCTGATGAACCCCAAGTGGTGCATGGATTCCCTACTCCTAGTGGACCTCCACCTGGGTTTCCAGGTGGTGATGGGCCGACATATGGTGGCCATGGTCATAATGACAGTGGTTTCGGTATTGCTGCGGGGTCTATGTTTCCTGTGCCGAGTGGTGATTCTTTTGGTCTTCCTCAACCATTTAACGATGTGAGGACTGGTGGTGGTGGCGGCGGATTCCATCCACCTGAAGGACCTCCGCCTGGATTTCCCTCATCTGGTCAGGGTTATGGCTACCCTCCATATCCTCCACCCCAGGGACCGCCTGGTTGGTGAAAAAGATGGCCATTGGTGGTGACTTGCGCAAGTGTCAATTATGCAAATGTGCAATGTAGGTATATTTTTACTCATCACACACTCTCTACTTGCTCCCTGCACTGTTTAGATTGGGGATATGTCGCATGTTGCAATCTCTTCCTTGTCCAGTAACTCAGTACTACTAGCTGTGTATATTCAATCAGATGAATTATTATTGTATACAGAAAAGCAAAGGAAGCTGGCACTACATGTGTCCATACAAGGATGAAAGACATACTACAAAAATCAGATGAAAAGTGCGCGTAAGAATGAGTTGCAGGAGCAAAGACGTGCATAAAAAATTCAGTCCATTTAAAACATACACACAGAGAGAAAGGGGAGAGAGAAAAATCTTCATGTAGAGTTGGGTATTAGATGCGAAGTAAGGGATACATTAGGGAGGGCGGGAGGAGTTTTTGGGAATCTGAAATGGTGTTCATTGACCACTACGACTAATGACGGTCATTAGCCCTGGAATCCCCTGTATGTTGTCCATGGCAACTGGATGGGGTGTATCGCGACAATTGGCCGATACGGCAAATGCAGTGTAATGCACCTGAAGGAAAAGGAACTTTGTAAGCCATGGAGAGAGAAGACAAGAGGGGGAAACGCACGGAAATTTTGTACTGTCCCCTTGGTCTATTTTTCGGCTGGTTGATGACATATGACCACCTACAGAGTCATATTTCAGTGTGAGGACGATTGTCAACTGAGACAGAAACGTCGAGTTGAAGAAAATAAAAAGAGCCTCACCGTTCGTCAACAAGCGTGTTCGCGCCCAACATGTTTGCCTGTTCAACCAGAAAACTTCTTGTCACTCGTAAAAGCCGAACGGCATCAACACCTCCGTTTCCAGCGCAGATATAGGTATCTTTATGCGCTACGGCGGTTCGTGTGATCGATTCCTTGCTATTGTGGAAAGTAGCTTGTTGAGCTCGAGGGTGGGTGAGGGGTTCGAGTCCGGAATCACAGAGAATAGTGTAGGGTTGTTTGGATTGACGCTGAAGGTGGCGCATTTTGATGAAAATCTTGGCAATGGCGCCCACAGAGAGACGTGCCGAGCTGTCAGAAAAATTATTGCTGCTGGCTAGTGGTGATGATGGGATGGGGGCTTTTGAGCTGGTGGAACTTTGTGAAGTAACACGAACACGACTGAGAATGGACATTATATTTGTTGAGAGGGTGTTGGTGATAAGGAAAATCGGGGAGGAAGAATGAAGGAGCGAGAGCTGATGAAGAAATAGGGGAATTATTTATTATTGTAAGGTTATTGTAATGGGAAAAAGAGATTAGCCATTTCTAGCTCCTCGGCGGACTTTGAAATTCGACTTTCGGGATCTCGTCTTCGGAAGTAGTGACTCGCTCAGTATTTGTGTCTTGATGCTCTTGGCAGAATGCAGACGCTTCTGCTAGAGTTGTTTGACGATATCAGCCTCGTATCTTGGAGACGATCGCTGTACGCTTTGACGGAGCTCGCTAGTAGGAGACTGGTTGACTCATTGATCTTCTTTTTGATCATGAGTACTAGTCATCATATCTTTACCCTCCATGTCATCCACATGACCTTCCTATGATGATACTCTTTCCTTGCCCTGTTTCCACCTTCGTTGAGTTTTCCAGAGTTTAATTGATGAACCCCATTTGATGCTGACCTAGTCTCTTTCTCATCATGAAAAGGCCGCTGAAAGGGCCGCTCACTTTATTGCTATATAAAGATGATTTTAACGCTCTCTGGGCTATCACTTGCAACCAAGCCGTGGAGATCATCTCTATTCTTATCTTGTGATGCTATGTTACGTCCACACACACGACTGCCCGACCAGCGTTGTGAGAAGGCAGGCCAGGTCGGAATTGATACTTGGTATCAATCGACTTGTGCTATATTCGAAGTAGTCAGTCGCTCTCTGACCTCAATGAGGTCATAGATACGCAGTCAGTTGATTCTATGACTGCCCAATCAGGTGGATGATATTATCATAGTTCTTCAATTGTTCTTGATTCAGGATTGCGGTCTCCTTGCCCCATGCTTCTGGTGTAAAATCTACCCACTGCAGTGATCAATATGTATTTCAATTGTAGCATCGAAAATCAATAGTATTCTGAGCTACATAGATAAAATCACTATTTTCAAGCTGGCGAAGTGGCACACAGCATTGTTCAGAAGAAATACTTTTTTTCTGAGTTCATATGTTCACTGGAATATACCAGCTTAAGTTGCAGCAACACTATACAGGAAAATAGAATCCACTGTCCAAAAGGGGCATCTAAGTATGGTCTGTACCTCAAGAACTGAGAACCAAAAATTCTGAGTTTAGGCTATATGATAAGCTTTCATCATTCTAATCCCCTGTCCAGTTGTATGGCAAGATAAAAATACTGTCAAGATCAACAGCACTTATTCCCAGTGGTTTGATAACTAGGAGTGTGTTATTCTATGTATTTGATATACCATCATCACTTATGGCTAAATGCCGCCTCTTTATATGATGTCAAGTGCTGAGGTTAATATTTCTACAAAGTGGGTATAGTGGGTATTTACAGGCTCATGCTTACCGCCGCGGCCGTGCCATCAAATTTGCCCTGCGCCACTAGCCTACGCTCTGGTCATTCACGTGCTTGCTGTCAAGTCCCGAAGGCCGTAGTAGTCGTTTCATTCATTAGCGTGAATTCCAGACTTCATTTTCATAGTAGTCAAATTTAGATCTCTGTCGAGGTGTGTGCATGCTGTCATGTAGCGTTTCCTTTGTGCATTGCTATTGGCTTCTACCGGGATACACTGACCCACTTCAAAAATACCTGATACAAGCTGCGATATCAGGTTTTCAGTCTTGCGTCTCTCAAGACGGTACAACAGGACGTCATGCTAGCAAGAAGATGCCTCAGACTTCCAAATTAACTTTATTATTGGAACAGGCAAACACAAGTTTGTCCTTTTTGTTTGATAGTGAAAGCAATTCAGCACGCACCTCCAATATACCTTTACGAGACTTATTTTGAGAGAAATCACCCTCTGTCAGTGCACTAGTCACTGATGTCTCTCTTGGACAGAATTTCTGACCTTTTGCTCCTGGGCGCAGCTATATACTGAGCTTCTGAGTATCTGGAGTGCCTGAGACTCGTCAAGAGGGGAGATAACACGTAAAGTGCTAACCATCAATTTGGGATAGTAAAGGAAGCGGTAGCCAAAAGTCATAGCGATCGGGGCGGATTGTCCACCGACTTACAGCCGCCGAGCTTTGCTTCTTGAAACCCGGCTAAGACAAACCCGGCTCTAGAGCTTTGAGATAAAGTATGGGGATGAAGTAAGTGCGACGTAAGTTGGCCATTCTATAGGACCAAGGACGCTATATAGCTCTGATGTTGGTGACGTCCAATTGATCTCTCTTTAATGCTCTTTCTGGTTTACATCTTATTTATCAATGCAGCAGCAGTTTTTGCTGCCAGACCGACCCGTACTGTAGACCTTGGCTATGCACATTATGAGGGTTTCTTGAACACCGACAGTGGAAACATAAACTTTCTGGGTATCCGTTATGCGGCAGCTCCGACCGGTAAGGCTTGTGATCTCAATCTGTGTTTCATTATTATTGAGGTGTCGTTCAGGCACCCTTCGCTGGAGGGAGCCTCAAACTCCCTCACCCACACCTGGCGTTCTTTCAGCGAAGAAACTTCCCAATAGATGTTGGCAGTCGTTGTATGAGGACTTTGGTGTCCCTTACACTCCTCCTGAGGATCAAAAATTCGACGTAACGGACGAGCGTCAGGACGTCATGTCTCCGCTCAGCACAGATATCATACGCAGCAGCCGTCAAGAAGCTCTTTATGAGATTCCACCACGATCCGAGGACTGTCTTTTTCTCAAGTAGGTGTTAATGTTTGGAACGTCGGCTTCCTGGGCTCTAACGATCACGTCACCGGTAGCGTTGCAACGCCTGCCAATGGAAACGGAAGCCTTCCAGTTATTGTCTGGATTCATGGGTTCGTGTATTGTTCTCAGTCCTATGTTTTCTGATATCAAGTTTAATTTTCAGGGGAGCGTACCTATTCGGAGGCGCTTATCAGTTCAACGGAGAAGACCTGGTTCGTCATTCAGGAAGTAACGCAGTTGTTGTCGTCCTCCAATGGCGCATGGGCGTTTTTGGTTTCCTTTCGGGTTCCAAGGTGCGCGATGGCGGTGTTCTTAATGCGGGTCTTCGTGGGTAGAGTTTCAGAAGCCGGATGGATCCACCTGATCATACAAAGCTAGTCGATCAACAGTTTGCCCTCGAATGGATCCAAAACCACGTAGGTGCCGTTCCAGTTCAGTCAACATCCTCAAGACTCATGCAGATTTCCCTAGATTCACAAATTTGGAGGAGACCCTTCGAAAGTGACTCTGTGGGGAGAGTCGTGTGGTCGGTTGTGTTATTTTGTCTTCTCTACCATCTGTTTATCTTTATTTGATTGAGGTGCTGGTTCTGTGATTCAACACCTCGTAGCGAACGATGGAAACACGCAGCCCAAGCTTTTCCGTGCGGGGATCGCCAGTTCATCCTATCTTCCGCCTCAATACACGTACAACCACAGTATCATCGAGGTAAGGCTCTATCCGAATAGACTTGTCAATCTTGTGGACGTGTTACACTAGGAAGTTTTTGAATGGGTTGCTGAAGAGGCGGGGTGTGTATGATTTCGTCTTACAAAGAACACTGAGAGAATATGTACTTGTTTATGCAGTTGTACTTCCGCTCCGGACACGTTGACCTGCCTACGTCAAGCAGAGTGGATATCACTTTTGGCCGGCGTCATGGACACGCTACCTTCATTCCCGTCGTAGACGGTACATTCATTACCGACCGCTCGACTGTACTTCTGAACAAGGGAAAACTCAACACTGTGTGTACTGTTATTCCTATTGACTTGATCCATTGATTCCAGGATTCTGTCTAGGATAAAATCTTAGTGGTCGTTAACCGGAATGAATCAGCGCGTCCAAACCTCGTCGATCCCAAAGCTACATATGTAGTTCCAAAGTACATCGCGGACTTGTGGCCAGAGCTTACACCAGAGCAGATTGAACAAGCTTCGGTCCTTTATAAAGACTTGGGATCTCCACTTGAGCAGACTATTGCCATCAACAGTGAATGTGAGTGAAGTCTGTCAAATTGCAGAGGACTGTTTTAATGAGCATTTGCGTAGCAATTTTTGTCTGCCCCTCCTACTACTTGATCCGAGCTCTTAAAGGCAAAGCATGGATGGTAATGCAAGATTTTCAGGCATTTGCTGATGCTTGTTCTTATCCTGGATATAGGGTCTACTTGCTGTCCCTCCCGCATATCACCTGGACGATTTTGCCTACTATTTTGACTCGTGCGCACTCTGCTTATATCCAGCATGCGTTCTTGAACTTATACTACCTCAGCTCACCCATTTTAGTCAACACCTCCGAACCCTTCACCGACCCTGTGTTCAAAATCAACTTCGCTGAATCGTACCTGAACTTTGCTCTTTCTCTTGACCCTAATGTCAAGTGGGATCCTATAAACACCCTACCTCAATGGCCCAAGTGGAATGAAACGTATCATCAGGAGATGGTTTTCAATAAGACTGAGACCGATCAACCTTCGTTCAAGGTCCTGTCAACTCCTGATGAGCTCATCACCCGTTGCAAGTAAGTTCCGCTAAATTTCTCAAGATCGTATTCCAATGCTGAGATCTCTGAAAGTTTCTGGGCAAGCATCACCGCGAACACCTGGCAATAGACAGCTGTTATCACTAACCACCCAAAATACAATCATGTCTTAAGAGAACTGTTTTACCATACACACAAGGTGATTGTGATATAAGATTGAACCAATAGAAAAGGAAAATGTAGAGAATCAGCTTCAAGATCGTAGCATAGTAGTTGGCAGAAGGCTTGAGTTTTGACAGTGTGTGGGCTATGAAAGAGGTCTAAAATCGATTTGGGAAAGCGATGGAGCATAACAATTACAGAGCCAACCATAGTGGCATTTGCTTCACATTGAAAATGGGCGATAGTGCAATTGATAACAGTCTTCATATTTGTATTCACATATTAATTCATTTCTGAAACATGACCTCTTTCTTATTACAGATACAATTATTGAAACACTATCAAAATTTTCAGTCTCTTCCAGTATTGCCTTGAAACAATCCCATTTTTCAAAAGAAAATCAGTTGAGTCTGAAAAAAATTAAGAGTGTTAATTACCAGCACCCTGTTGATATAGTCTCAAAGATCCTGCGACATTTTCTTTCAAAATTCTTTGAAGATGAGCCAGGCACATCCTCTAAGTAGCAAAGTTTGCACTGGTGGGGCAAATCAGGGTACACGAAGAGAAAGCCGAGGACAGGACTACCTCAGATGATGGATTAAACAGAATTAGTCGGTCTTCTTAGGTACAATATCCCAAATTTGCTCTCTAATAACCCAAGGTCCATCATACCACATCCTCTTCTCAAACACAAGGTACTGCACCACGTGACGTATCTTCGCTGGAACCCGTCCAACCCGTCCATTCACGCAAACAGAGCCTTCCGCTGGTTCGTGGAGAGGGTTACCTTCGCGATCATAGATCTCGAGGCTCTGAAATTCTGATTTAAGAGATGATACAAGTGAGAAAAATCCTTTTGCACCTGTTCAGTGTCGAATTTAACTAGAGCGTGTACCATTAAACGGTTCCCAAACTTGGGCGCTTCGGAAGCTAGATATCCATCTGTGGAGCGTAGAGAGACAACTTGAGTCGGGTTTATTTCTCGGTGCAAACGCCAGAAATAGGAACAGTCGACTTTGTGCTTCTTCTGGGCGGCCAAGGTCTCAGAGGCGAAAGAGTCTGTTGTCAGTCGCTTGATTTCTTTCAAGTTATTCCTAAGATAGACCAAACGCATCACACCGATAACATGTTTTGTTATAGAAATTGATACACACTTGGCAATAGCAGTACATAGATCTTTGTAAATTTCCAAGCACATCTGTCGAGTTGGAGCAAGCCAGCTCGTTGGTCTTGTTGACGTGGTACCAAAGACGCGTAATGGCCATAGGAAGAACTTTCTGGAGAAACTATCACTGCGAGTGTTGACACCTGGCAAAGCATTTTCCTTCGCGAGGGCTACCAAACTAATCATGTTCTTCACATCATTCTGACGATTTTTCCAGAATTGGTACCAAATTGTTTTGAGGCCATTCGATCGAAGTCGCGGATTGACGATGGTACATGGGATCATAACATCTTTTCTTGGTGAACCGACAGGTGTGTGACTGACCATGAATGCAAAAGAGGTGAACGTACCTAATGATTGTACTTTCTGGCCCCAAATATCTGTAGTTGGAATAAGTGAAGCATATCTTTGAAAGGCTTCGAGGTCTCGTATTTCATCTTGAAGAGCAGCCTCCGTTCCTTTTTCTAGATTTGAATCGCCCTTTCCGACAGTTCCTCTACCAGAGACGTCTGAGCGTTTTGCGGATTGCGAATTGAATCTTTTTGAAGCGGGATCGCCTGCATGCCTTGGGTTGGAGGTAGGGGACAAGCGTTTCGATGATGTGGTTTTCTTTGCGGTAGCCGGTGGCCAATTTTGGTTAATCGTTTCACCGACCACAGATGTATACAACCGTCGGGTGGTAACGCCTGCAGCAGAAAAGATAGCTGAACGGGTAAGGGAGACGAGGTATGTTCTCATTGGAAAAGAAAATGTCATCGGCCGAGGTTTAGGTAAATGTTTGTTGATATTTGTCAACGACATCCGTTTTGCCGAATACTGTCGTAAACGTTTTGCTTCTTGTCCACTACTTTCATCATGCCTGTGCGTAGTGTTTTTTTCTCCTCATAGCTCATTGACTGATTTCCTTTTATAACAGCGTCAATCCCGTTCTCGCACTGCTGCTCCTCGTGCTGCTCCTGCTCCTGCGCCTGCACAAACTCGTAGTGCTTCCACAGCTGCCGCACCTCCAAACAGTTACTCCCACACACCCGCCCCTGCACCTCCTGCGGCTGCCACTACCTCAGCTAGCTCGTCTAGCCAGCCTGGTCTCCTTTCACAAATGGCTGCTACTGCCGGTTCCGTCGCGGTTGGTTCTACCATTGGTCATGGCATTTCCAGCATGCTCTTTGGCGGGGGAGGACAGGCTGCTCCAGCTCAGGAGGCCCCTGCTTCTGCACCACCTGTCCAACACCAACAAGCACGCGGTATTAGCTGCGAGGTTCAGGCCAAGGGTGAGTTCATTATACTTGGCTATGTCTTTCAACTGATGAGTTTTCGGACCTGCAGAATTCACCGATTGTCTTGGCAAGGCCGATTATCCTTCGTGCACATGGTACCTTGAGCAGCTTAAGGCTGTAGGTATTTAGCCAATTCCTCTCTTGATGTTGCTAATTACTTTGTCAAGTGCCAAGCCGCTGCTGCCCCGTATTAAAGCATCCAATATTTGGTGTCCTATCTCTTCAATAGCATCTCCATAGATGGCGGCAGAAAGATACTGGATTACCTAGCCACATGTCTGGTATTTGATATACAATATATACAACACCTCCCCTTGGGCGATGTTTGAAGTTAAATTCTGAGATGTCCTAGGCATGTACAGTATAATACAGGTGTTTTGAGAGGCCATTGAAAAATGCACCCCAATGAATATATAATTTCTCTGATTTCATACGTATTTATTTGAACAAGCCAAACCATTTTGTGGCAGCACTATCACAATCATACTCGTGCAGCACAGCTGTAATCCTTGCCATAAAAATTTGGATAGAGATATGATTGATTACACTCAACCAATATGATATATATATGGTTATGAAAAATGTGGGTGATGCTATTTTAAGGATCTAGCTCAATTTATGACCTTGCAAATGGCGCGGGGGGAAGACTACGCCAAGCTGAACTTTAAATGTATAAAATGTATACTAATCGAAGAATGCGGGTAGTTTGAGTTCAACAGCCAACACTACGACCTAATCCAACAATCAGGTCCTAGCCAGTCCTCAAGCTTCCAAATAATCAAGCCTTTTACTTTTGCAGTGAGTTCTCTTGAGCCTTTCTTTTGCCTCAGCCTCAGCCTCAACCTCAGTCTCAGCCTCAAACATAAGATCCCAGCCGAGTCCCTGAGTCTTGAGGAAAAATGTTGCCAGAGGCCCTTCATGTTCGGTATCTTGATGATGTCTGCAGGATCCTGGTAAATCTATATTGTTCTTCATGCACTATCTGCTAAGTGTGCCTTCCACAGAGCACCAATGTCCAAAAAAATAGAACTACTCCAGAGAAGCAATGAGAGAAAGAGAGGATACAGCCAGGAAGAGAGCAATAAGTTAAAAAAACAGAATTGAACATACAATGAGGTATTCTAATCGGACAAACACGCAAGGCGAGGCACAAGTCTACACACTGAGTTTGAACTCTGAGATTTTACCCTCGTAAAGTTCCTCAGCGGATCAAAAAAGTCTGTAATATCGAGACGGCACAAAATACTCCACATGCGAAGAAGCCGAGAGGGTACCCAGCGGGATTATCCAGGATACTGAGAGCCCAAATCTGTCACATCCCATGAGTGAATGAGGGATTGGGATTCGTTTCATCTGAGAAAACGTACATAGCCACCCAAGCTCGGGCCTATACATCGCGCCAGACTGACAATGCTCTGAGCCACGCCATTTGCGTATCCTACCGCATTCGGAGGAGTCACTTCAAAGGATTTAAGTGCATTTTCACTTCGAAAACCCACAAGACTCTTACTGTAGTTTAATAAAATCGAGATAGCAGTATAGCAAAAGGTGGATCCGCAGTATCGCAGGGCCCTGAATTCCGTGATCAGAAGGTGATGATAGCGATAGTAGTGTAATCACTGTTCACTTACGTGCTAAGAACTAGTGCTGTTGGCTCAAGTTAGGACAACAAACATCGGAAAAACCAGCAAGAACTTGCCCGTCATGAGGATGAAATTACCGTCGTTCGACGAACTCGCAAAGACACGGTATAGAACAACAGAAAGGTAGGATGGGACAAAGAGGACAGATCCAACGCGATACATGGCGAGATGAGAGAACCGTCCACGAGGGGGTCTTCATTTGAATCAGTAACAATCACAACAGCGCGTGCTCAGCCTTACCCAAGATTACTAGGTAAAGAAAGATATAATAAGTAAACTTGCGTTCCAAACTAACTATGAAACTAAACTCACGGATAGAGGTAAAACTGGTAAGCAATCTGAGCAAGGCACATCAGAGCAACTGTAGAGCAATGCACCCGAGCAGGTAAATCATGAGTAATGGGCAGGCTTATGACGTACTCAGTTGTGCAAAATGCCCTGCGTTGAGGTTTAAACCTCCAGCCGGGTAGTCCCTGAACGAAGTGAGATTCACAGTCTTGCCATTGCGATAAGACATACGTTACTAAGTAGGACATGAATATTTGATCGTGGGTGGTTGTGTGCAGGGCGAGCATCCCGTACTGGATGATCACAGCGATCGGAAGGAGGGAAGTTAAGGACGGCAGTTTCTCCATCAGAGCCTCAGCATCAACCTGAGTGCCAGAAAGAACACCTTCCCCCTCGGCAGTTGAAGCTTCATCGTTACTTAATCCAAGCCGTTGAACATCAAGAAAGGCTGGTGGAGTTTTGACTCCTGGATGGGAAAATATACTTGGAACGGTGCTAGACAGACGGCGAGAAGATGCGAGTCCCGAAATCGAGGTTGTAAGAGCCCGTGAGATGGACCTTTGATGAGGAGAAGTGAGATGGGAAGAAATGTGAGAAGAAGGTGCACCAGCGAAGCTAGGGCGGTGTGACGAGCGTCGTGTCGGAGAGATGTTTTGTGCTATACGTGATTGAGAAAATCGCCGACCTCGAACTGTCGAAGTTGGTGTGGTGTCTTCTTCATTGATCAAAGGATCTCCGAGATCGAAAGAATCAGCGGAGCCAGTTGAGTCCATTCCTTCATCCTCGTCTGTTTCAAAAGGATCCTCGTTGTCAACATTCATAGCTGCAGCAACCCACAGATCTGCAATATTCGTTACGGCATTTTCATTCGCCATCAACAGTCTTTGTGCAAAATTGAGATCTGAGCCATCACTCAATGTTGTAGAGTCAAGGCCACTGGTTCGCCCCCGCGGAAACGAGCTCGCGAAGCTGGATTTTCTCGCTGTGATGGTGGGAGCACTGCTAGAAAGTCTACGACGATGGTCACTACCATAACCGTATGCGGACCCATTAATACGACTTGACCGTGGAAAAAATTGTGAGCGGTCAAGTTGTGGCTGTGGCGAGCCCATGGGAACAGTAGGTTGCATGGTCGGCGATAACAGTTGAACACGAGGAGCTCGTGAGGCAAAATAGACGGAAAGTCTCTGAGAGACTCTTTGCATGAAGGGAAGAGGCTCTGATCGCTCGAGGATTGGACTTGGAGGGTTGGACTCTTCTTCAGGAATAGTAGGATGAATATTGAGTTTCTCAGTAGAAAGTCGGATCGTCCCCTCTCTAGGTCCTCCGTCACGATCAAGGAAAAGGCCAAGAAGACCGCCTATGCCGGGGTAAGCATCATCAAGGTCAAAATTCAGACTGCATACCCAATAACATTATCAGAGCGGCGATTGCACAGGGAAGAAGGTAAGGGTAAGTTGTAAAAACTGAAGCGTCACCAAACACATCGGGCCATTTTGTAGCGGGCCGCTCGACTAGCGCGGGGTATTTAGCACGTCGAGATGGAACAAAGCTTTGAACATACATGAACCACCAATGACAGCCCCTGCAACACCACCGAAACCCCAGCAGAATCTAGTGCAATGAGATAGGTGGGTACATGGGAAGAAAACAATAACGTACCCGAGGATAGCATACGCCCTTCCCTCGTTGGTGGCATCCGTGACAAAGGCGACTGATCCACGCGCCACACCAACAGCTCCGGCAAAAACGCCCTGTGCGAGTCGTATAGCGATCGCTTGTTGCAGTGTTGTTGATGTCCCAAAAATGAAACAGGTGGCTGCACTACCTAATAGTGACAGTACAAGCACCACACGTCGACCATGCTTTTCGGCGACAGTAGCCTATGAACAAAGTATATGCAGCATTATGGCAGAGATAGGAGGAAATTGTCCTTACCCACAATAATGAAGTAAGAAATTGAGTCAGGAAGAACATCGATACTATATAGATAGTAAGCTTTGAAGTTGATCTGAATATAGAAGAAACTTCTGACCCAGAATGCCAGTCCAAAATGCGGCCTCTGAGTCATCAGACATCCCACCGAAACCTGTTGCATTATGAGAAAAAAATCCAAACGCCGACGCTTGGCCTACCTTTCACCATGAACAGTAAGAAAGGGGTGGAGACATTAGCGGACAGGAACTCTCCAAGCATGGTCTAGATATTGATGAGTAGATCATAACGGAGGCGTACAAATGTAATCCGTACAATAGAGAGCACAATCATTGAGAGGATAGGTAGAGGCGTTGCATATACTTCCCCGGAAGACTGCATGACTGTTGGCACAGGAGGGCGGCCCACAGTACCTGGGGATGACGCCGAACTGCCCACGTCACCATCTCTGAGCCTGGATCGCAAAGAGCCATTCAAACTACCAAAGGATATACGTCCTAACATCCTACGAGCAAGGTTCGACTCGCTGGTGCTCGAGTTCTCCAGAGGGTCACTAGCCGGGTCCTGTATGCCGAAGGTGCGCACGGACCCAGACGGCTGGCGAATGCCAGGACTAACCATGAATGAAGCACGAGTAGACGACACAGTCAGAAGAAGCGGTGATGTGTTCGGTACCAATTGTATGTGCCTGCTTGACCCGATTAGGTCTTGTTGTCCGTCTGCTTATCATCTTTTCCAGACACAACTATCAGGCAATTGCGCCACTGGTTCCAACTACTCGCACAGAGGGGCATACTCTACATCAAATCTGGCCCAGTATCGGGTGTCTATCTGCTCCGAGTCATATATATCAATTTCAAATTACCTCCAGCTTCACCGGACTGAAAGCGTTCGATTGACTTTGCCAAGCCTGTCACTAGATCACCACCTTCAAAAAATTTTTCGACATGCAGTTGGAGTAAGGTATATGTACGACACAGGCCTGTATTCAGAGAAGCCCAAATCCCACTGAATTCCTTACAACCCGATGAAAGATATCTGTATACCTTTTCCTCGTTGGAGTCCGCCACCACCCACCGCCACATTCATCTTTTTCCTATCGACCACTCTCAGTCTACAGCCTATCCCGACGCATCAAAGAAAACATTTCTAGGTTTACGCATTGCTGATCTTATCTCGGCTACATCCGAACCGTATGGCTATTCGGTGATTTATAAGTCTTTTCACCCTTTTGTATATGGTTTCTTTCTACATATGGGCTGTTTGACTAGTACGAATGGAAGTCGAGCGGCCTGATTCTCACAAACTCCGGCCGCGCTACCTTGATTCAGGAACCTGAAACGCGAGGTTCAATACAAAAGTAAACCTCATGGATCAACTCGATTATTTATTTATGATCACCGTTCCCAGAAGCACTAGACCGATCCCACAATAGAGACAATAAAAAGGTATACGGACTGCGATTGAGCACCGTGTAATAAATTGATGAATTCTTTTTTTAAAAAAAGACAAAAAGGTCAAAGATAGAATGCCTAATCATACCGAGCAATGCTGCACACGCACCTTACTGGATCTCCCAAGCCACATTTGGATCGCATCATAGGCACATATTATTCTAAAGCATCTATCGACAATCTCGGATCTAGCCTGCGTGATGTTCACTAAGAGGCTTGACTCATGTGCAATCTACAGATCCGTATGCATGTCTTCTCTCTCGGCTGAGTGAAATGGCTTGAAGTCTTTTTCCACGACCTTACTGAATTCATTAGACAGAATCAGTATTGCAATCTGAACCGATCTCATGTGTTCCTATAAAACGTGTTTTGGCTCTCCATCTGTCCCAACCTCCTTCCTCCTCTTTCTGGCTTTCGCCTACCAACACCAAATACACCAAATACCTTCTTTTATCCTTTGTCCCAACTTGCGTCATCCATGCTACCCGCAGCTGACACGACGTCACCTAAGTCATTCATTCTTCCTGACCTGGCCTCTCATTGTGATATCAAGTTGCGGGTCAACCGCCATCGAAAACAAATCACTGTTGAGACAAAAAAGTGGCTCTTCCACGGCGATAACCTCATAGGAGCCAAATGTGTCGCCTATCATGGACTCAACGCTGGCTTGCTGACAGCCATGACCTATCCCGATGCTGCATGCCCTCAACTGAGGGTGTGCAACGACTTCCTCACCTTCCTGTTCCATCTTGACAATCTTTCGGACGATATGGATGACCGCAGAACACGCAGCATCGGAGGTGTCGTTCTTAACTCACTCTATCACCCTTACACATATCAATCCAATATTCGTATCGGAAGGATGACTAGACAGTATGGGTTATCTGATCACTCAGTGTCACTAATTTGATTTGACTTTCTGTCAGCCTCTTTAAACGTATCATCCAAACATCATCTCCTGGAATGCAGCAGCGCTTCATTGAGACAATGGATTTCTTCTTTCAAAGTGTAACTCAACAAGCTTTGGATCGCGCCACTGGAGTAATACCCGATCTAAAGTCATATATTGCTCTACGACGAGATACTTCCGGATGTAAACCGTGCTGGGCTTTGATTGAGTGTAAGCCATGCCCTAAAGCTTCAAAGTTACAATGACAGCAATATTGACCTCTTTGACAGATGCCAACAATCTCAAAATACCCGACGAAGTCATGAGTCACCCCAGCATTCTTGCTCTGGGAGAGGCCACTAATGACCTCGTCACATGGTCGAACGTAAGTTGTCTAGCCTTAGTGGCGGACATTTTATGTTAACAAGCCTCTGTCATTTAGGATATCTTTTCATACAACGTGGAACAGTCTAAGGGTGACACACATAACATGATTCCTGTCGTGATGAACGAGAGAGGCCTTGACCTTCAAGCAGCTGTTGATTTCGTAGGAGAAATGTGCAAGTCTGCCATTGATCGATTCAAGACAGAAAGGGCCAATTTGCCATCCTGGGGACTTAAAATTGATCGCCAGGTCATCATATACGTACAAGGGTTGGCTGATTGGATTGTTGGTTCCTTGCATTGGTCCTTCGAGTCCACACGGTACTTCGGCATTCATGGACACAAGATTAAGAAAACCAGGGTTGTTGAGCTGCTTCCTTTGCGTCCAGAGGCCGAGGTGAGTATTTTTGGAACATAAGACCTTGAATTCAATATTGACCCCTGTTCAGGCAAGAGCGATGTCCATTTCATCTCGACCTTCTCGAATCCGAATGTCAGCTTCTGTCTCGAGCTTCAGCATCCAGACCCCCAATGAGTCAGAACCCCAAACTCCTTCCGACATCCATCCTTCCACAACTACTTCCAAATCCTATCCGGACGAGGTTATCTCACATTCACCCGTCCCCGCTATCGACTCCACCATCGATATTATCGTCAGCCCTGCTAGCAACCCACATACTCAGGTTCCTGATTGTATTTCACAGGGATTACTATCTAGGATAGTGATTTCGAGATCAGCAACTGCCTCGATAACTGGAGTATCAGCCCAGTCTCGTCCTCTGGAAGGTTTTTCGCCTGTTACCGGCTCTTTCGGGGATCAGCATTCAGCGAAAAATGTCTTCGCTCAGCCATTCGGCCTCTATTCGCTAACCTTGTGGGCCTTTTACATTCTAGTCTATCAACCTGTGCTCATACTCATGAGCATTTTCAAAAACCATGATGTGCACCCACGTCCTTCCTGTCATTACAAGTACATGTGATTGCCTTCTCTTCGCACTGGATTGCGCTGGATACTACATACTAGTCACTATCCTATATTCCCTCGTTACATATCATGCTTTATACACTCTTTGGTGATTTATGCTAGCTATTCTCGTTCTCATGCTCCCCCCTTTTTTCACATTTTCGTCTCCTCGTCCTTCTTCGTTCTCCTGCCTGAACGTATGGATTATATAGAGTAGTCCCGTTTGACAGATGCAGCTAAGCTGCAATTGTTGTCGATATGAACTTTCTTTGTTCACTTTTAAACTAAAATATAGGAGTATGTAAAATTATATTTAAATCCGTTTGCTTGTTGTGACTACAGCTGACTCTAGCTATCATCATGGTCAACTAGCTTTCTCAAGGATTAAGGATCATGGCCAGATACTGATCCACCTCTGCTGGGTTCAGATAGAAGAAGGGGGGGGGGCCGGAAACTCGTTGCAAACGCGCAACGAGTCTCGTCTTGATTATCTCTATCTATCTATATCTAAAAACCTAAGTCATTTTTAGTGTGGCGCTCGATATTCCAAAACCCTCATAGTACATCAACTACTTTCAAGATCTAGTTCATCCGACAATCTTCCTGTACGCTATCATTCTAGATTGATAGGCTGATCTGAATGTCATTTGCACTTGGACAGGAATGGACTTGTGATACTGTCTCTTTTTATCTTACTTTGATCTACCAACATTGACCTTCCTTGGTGCATAAAGCTTTATTTGGAGGGGAAGTAAGATGAAAAAAAAGAATGGTTTGTGTCAATCTTATATTGTGTGGTGTTTAAGTGATGGTTAGATAGTTATGCTATGTAATCTAGTACCAACTTAAAGTTGAATTGAGAAAGAAAAAAGGGAAAGGACGAGCGAAAACTCGTTGCAAATGTGCGACTAGTCTCGTTTTAGCCACTTGTATCTATCTCTACCATCCTAAAAATTGATCATCAGGAGATGATTAGTGTTTTTTTTTCAAAAAGAAACTATCGATTTATTACACGGGTCGCGTAGGCAGACCGTATCTTTTTTTAGTGTGGTGCTCGATATTCCACTTGGTGGACCAAGAATTTCATAGAGCTTATAGATTATCAGGTGTCAGAAAATCCCAATTTGTGACCGTGACAAATCCCCCAGACATGGGCCTTCAACGCAAGAGACCTCGAATCGAATGCAATGCAGAGGAGTTACCCTGGAAGAAAATTCGAAGACCTTTCGAAGCCGGATTAGGAGGCGACGATGGCATTCTTGAATTGGAAGAAGTTGAGGGAGTCGAAGTTATATATACAACGACTGATGAGGGCAAAGTAGCAAAATTTTGTGTAAGCTCGCCCTTTGCAGACAGCCACGATCAACCTTTTGATCGTGCAACTGGCAGGTCGTCGAAGAAAAAGGCCCAGTGCAAACGCTGCCAGAATCAGGAGGCCCTGAGGATGATATCCAAGAGATTGATCCTCTGGAGACAATAACGTTCAATTGTAAGGATGATTTGTTCCAGCTCTGCACCCTGCTCACCGCTGTTCTAGCGGCGCTTTTGCCGGAATGGACTTCATATTCGCTGCATCCAAAGCTATTACATGTCTTGCACAAGAAGTGCTTCACCGCACCGACACCTATCCAGGCTGCTGTTCTCCCTCTCGCCTCGAAGAATCGTGATATCATTGGTGTTGCACAAACAGTTCGTTTTATTAGTATTTTGGGCATAGATATCTCACTTTCCTCAGGGCTCAGGAAAAACACTAGCATATGGCTTACCTATCCTTAATCAATTGCTCTCACAGCCTCGACCTCATCCTCGCAGACGACGGCCCGTTCAAGTCCTTATACTTGTTCCCACCCGTGAACTTGCCCTGCAGGTCTCATCTCACCTGAATGAGTGCCTGAACTCTCTAGACGAAGACGATGCGGCTTCACAAAACAACCAGAAAACTAAACCAGGAAAAAAGAAGACAAAGGGTGAGAGCGAAGGCAAAGAAGAGATCAGACCCATCCCTCCCAAAAAACCTCCACCTCATGTCAGTGTTGCTGCGGTTGTTGGAGGTATGTCCAGCCAAAAACAGCATCGCATATTGGATCGGGGGGTAGATGTCCTTGTCGCTACCCCTGGACGTCTATGGGACATAATACAAGATGTAGGAACTACTCTCTTGGTCGGTCTCTTAAATCTTACTTTTGCTTCCTCGTTCTTCCTAGGATGAAAATTTGACCAAAGACATGAAGAATCTTCGATTTATTGTACTTGACGAAGCAGATCGAATGATTGAGTCTGGACACTTCAATGAATTGGAGAATATACTTCGTCTGACTCTACGTGAAAACCCGTGAGTCTTTCGCCCTACCAAGATAAGTCTTGTCTTGTTCACTTGATTCCGTCAAGAGACGACGAAATACCGATAGATCATCCTTCGATGACTGGTGATACTTATTACGATGATCGGAATCCTGGTGCCTCTAGTAGCTTGCAGACATTCGTGCTTTCAGCTACGCTGAGTAAAGGCCTTCAGCGTAATCTCAAAAAGCGGACGTGGCCCAAGTCAAACAAGAAGCGAAGGAACAAAGATGACAACTCTAGCAGCACTCTTGGTATCGCATTTCCACTGTTTGTCTGTCAATCTAAAGTGATGAATATTGCAGATGACCTTCTACTACGTCTGGACTTCCGAGATCCTGAACCGAGCATCATAGATTTGAGCCCCCAGGGCAATGTCGTGCCCACACTCCAGGAGGCCAAGATTGAATGTTTGGCCAATCACAAGGTGATTCTCGTACTAACCGGCACCGAGATGAAGTATTCACCCATTCATTCTCCAGGATGTCTATCTATACTACTTCCTTCTCCGGCATCCCGGTCGTTCACTCGTCTTTTTGTCGTCTGTAGACGGTATTCGACGCCTCATGCCTCTTCTCGAACGTCTCGCTATTAAAGTGTTTACCCTACACTCCCAACTAGAACAACGACAAAGGCTGAAGAACCTTGACCGGTTTGTCATTCGTCAAGATTCATGCTCATCGTAAATTAACTTCTGCAGTTTCAAGACAATATCCAATGCTGTTCTCCTAGCAACAGATATTGCAGCCCGAGGCCTCGACATTCCGGCCGTCGACCATGTCATACACTTCCAGATACCGCGCACAGCAGACGCGTATATTCACCGCAGCGGACGCACAGCCCGTGCAGAGAACAAGGGTTTCAGTATGCTTATGATAGGACCAGATGAACGCAGGATTATTCGAGCCCTTATGGCGAGTCTCGCACGAGGTGGGCCTCACCAACTCGTCTATTTCCCGGCTCTAATTCCTGGTGGTACTTTCAGATGAAAACGAGATAGCTGAGTTTTCGGTCGAGCTCAGTGTATTAGATCAATTAAAAGTACGAGTTCAACTGGCCCGTCAGATTGAACAGAATCAACACAAGATGAAGAAAGCGAAATTTGAGAAAAATTGGATGAAAGAAACTGCGGAGGCGCTGGGCGTGGACCTGGACTCAGACTACATGAGGTTTGTCTAGCGAATAATATCCTAGTGTTTGTTCCTCAGACGTTCTTCCAGTGACTCAGATCTTCAAAATCAAACCGACCGACGGCGTCAAATCAATGATGCAGGAGTTCAAATTTTCGAAAACCAGCTCAAACAAATGCTAGCCCGACCGCTGGTCGCACATGGTATTTCGACAAGATACATCACTTCCGGGAGCCGGCCTATCGCAGCTGATCTCCTAGCTGGAGAGAGTAAGTACCAGAATTCGAACTCTTTCCTTCAATTGCTCAAATTACATCTTCAGCTCATGAGACTTTGCTTGGGTTGACGAAGGCCGAGGCTGGAAGTGATGTAGCCCTGAAGAAAGGCAGAAAATGCAAAAACAAGCAAAAAGGGAGTGCTGTTTCCGTAGCTGACTGAGGAAGGGAATGACGACGAAAACGGCCTTGTATGCCTGTCAAGTGCTGTCTATAGGTCTACCCGACTCACATGTTGATGACCGAGCAGGGGTCTGAAGATCAACCAGACGCTGACTCTGACCGAAGTGTATCTCTCTTCCTAACTCTCGTAGTGCGTTTTTGTAAGCTGCATATCTAACATTTGATTATTTATGGGAAAAATGAATCGAGGCTTGATAGAACAGACTCATCTGTCTCCAACGGCCGAGGGTCTCTGCTCATTATGATATCTCTTCCATCACCATAGTGCCTGTTTGGACGCGATAGACGAGCGGGGAGATTTGCGAATCAATATATGACGACCCACCGTCAGGCATGAAGGGACTATAATCGGATATGATCATACAGTGAGCGACGGCTTCTGCGTCAGTCATGGGCCTATGGTCAAAGAAAATATTGTCGTGCATGAAATTGAATTTGGTCAAATTTCCAATGGTGCTACCATTGTATAGGGATCATTCATTGCCTAGAGAGCCAGTGAGTTTCCTCCTTGGTATCATTCCCTGGTCGAGACCAACACATTACTCTTAGCGCACACTGTGATGAGTTGTCCTTACGACGATAGAAGTCGTGGCAGCTCTCGTGGACAGACAATCGAGAACAATGTGTCCTTTGTCAATATCTTTTTGTAAGAATTCGTCTTAAACACATGATAGCAAAAGACCCAAAAGATCGCAAGCGTTCTATACTTGTCGGAAGTTGTTGTTTGCCTTTGTGTTGTATGTCGACAGAGAAAGAGACACGCAACTATATACCTATCAATTTCTTGGACTTCAAGTAAGCGTTGACTTGGCTCTCCCTTACAATGCCCAATGTCTTCGAATGGGGGGCACACCTATCTCCAGTTTGTAGACACTCCGGCTGCTCCTTGTCGACCCTTGTCGACCCCTCTGATTATATCTTATACAAAGATTTGACAGAGATTGGATGACTCAGGGGTATCAGCCAGCTGGAATTTGGGGCTGTTAGCTATAGATTACTTGTTTTTCAAGCATCTCTGTGTCAGAACCTCAATATTAATTTCTTCATACTGCCACTTTTATTGGACCTCACATCCTAGTAAGCAAAGCGCTTCAGATGGTCTCAGAAAGATACTGCGCCTCATACCAAATTTCTTACTGCCGGTCAAGGGTGAATCAAAGGCTTAATGTAAATCCTTTGTAGGAGCAGTTTGATACGATATTGCAGATTGCGTATACTGGCAACTGTAGAAGTCTGGGACTTGGGTGTTGTGATTGACAGCACAGAAGCAGAAGCAACTCCTCACGTCTTGAGGATCCGTAACGAGCGAGATCACGACGAGCCGATAGCGACTTCCTTGCAATCCGCCAACAGTCTGAAGATAATGGGCAAATAGAGTGTATAATCAACGCTATGGATACATTATTTAGATGTCAATTAGACCGCTAAAAAAACTAGAAATGCTCTTCCAACTCACTGGTGTCCGTCCACCTGCCTGTTCTCAAACACCCCGATCGTATCTCCTCAACAACAGTCTCTCAACCCATCCACCTTTCGGGAACTCCTTGTCCCACTGATTATGCAGATGCACCGCAAACACTTTCTGTAGCACTTGATCCAAACCTCCGCCCTCTGCCACAGTCAATCCTTTAGTCCAAATTCCATCACCACGATCAGGCTCGAACGGATCAGGAAGTCGATTGTCCAACCGACACGACCGACCGTCGTTGAAGCAGAACGGCAAGATTTTGAATGGTGGTATTGAGTTTGCGACGAGACGTCTCCAAAGCTTCAGGTACAATGTTGAACCCCAGTCAGTTGAGCCCGGTTTTGGAGGTGTAGATGTAGCCATTATATGAAAGGCTTCACAAAGATACGGAGAGTGTCTCCAAAAGCGTAAAAGTGCGCCATTAAAAGCTAGATATGATTTATCTGTCCAATGCGATTAATATGCACATACTGAAAGAGACAACGGGGCAACCGCATACCGTAGCAGTCCCATTGAGTTACGAATTCATGCTCTAACAAAGGTTCCAAATCCCTTGTCAAAAGTGAATCCATATCTATCCACACACCACCATAATTCCACAGCAACAACAACCGCAAAAGATCCCCATCCAACCAAGCCTTTTTATCATTCATCTTTAGTCTGCTGCTGCCATCTAACGGCGTCCCAGTAGCCAGCGTCGGAATATCCACGACTCTCAGTGCAAATGATTCAGGATATTTCTTCAAATACCTTTTCAGAATTTCATTCTCTCCTAGATCACCATTCGACCACAATATGAGCTTTGTCGAATCCAAATCCTGGGTTGCAAAAAAGCTTTTCACCATCCACTCCTGACGAGGTCCAAACGGCGCAAGATCGACACGCCAATACGTATGGAAAATCGTTCTCTCTTCTTCTGTCTTTGCCGATGATGATGATGATGATGATGATGACGACGACGACGATCGTATTGTCCCGGCAAAATCATAACAATCCAACCCAAATTTCAACGGCACACCCGCCTGCACCTCCACGTTCTTTGGTCCATATACATACTCCGACACATTATACCTCGAACTCACTCGGTCCGGATTGAAACACCCTCCTAGAGGCTCCAAGTTCTTGACCTCCTGCTTGACCCATTTTCTCGAATAAAATGCTAGTTCGAGATGAGGCTCAAAAACTATGAAACCCCCAAGCAAGACCAAGATACATAGTGGTATGATATACCTGGCTGACCAAAAGATAAACGTAAGAATTGAACGAGGCCCTGAAAATAGACCTCGACGTGTCGTTTGTTGTCGTTTAAATGGTGAACCTGGGCGCGCCCTGTTGGTAGTAAGAGAATCACAACGGGAAAAGCGAGAGACAAAAGAGGATCCATTAGTCAGTAATGTGTTTCCTCGAATTCGAGAGCGGGGCGAGACAAGCGGTGAGGATGAATGAGAAGAAGCATACATGGGTAGCTGGCCATAGTCAGACGGCATGAATATTTGATGATCAGCGTGTTCAAATGTTAAAATATGTGGAGCGGGCAAACAAAGTTATGGACCGGAGGTGATGACGGTAATAACGAAGATCAAGTGGACAACATCATATTAGTTCTATTGACCCAACTAATACAACTGGCCCACAACAACAGCACCACCGTCACTAGAAACCAACCGAAGAATATCTTCAATCACATCACCGACAAAACCACACTCAACACCACTAACAAAATCAAACCACACCCAAACTGACAACGTAAAAGGAAGGACAGACAAGGTCAGGTAGGTACGCACAACTACGTTATTCATGCATGAGTGATAAACTGATATACTTATCTCGGAAGCTTGTGTGCAGGGATGGCTGACAGTCAGAGATAAACATGGAAAAACACACACGATGGACTAGGGGAGGGAGAGGAGACCATTGATACAGATTCATCGTGACTTCAGTTTGCTTGGGACATGGAGAAGACGAAAAGAGAGGGAAGAAAGATTGAGGCTGGATGCTGAGGGTTGAGAGTGGAGGAAACCCAAAACTAAGGTATTGGATATCATGGTCATCGTTCGCTCGCATGGAGGAAGCCGT
>Ga0153942_1000127_pt1 | contig 26340 bp, 34 predicted proteins | sample TSNJ026MetaG_FD_104731 | JGI IMG/M metagenome (GOLD analysis project Ga0153942, IMG submission 104731) | Attine ant fungus gardens microbial communities from New Jersey, USA - TSNJ026 MetaG | ecosystem: Host-associated > Fungi > Mycelium > Unclassified | place: USA: New Jersey, Brendan T. Byrne... | reverse complement strand
CAACACACATATATCCATAAAGTCGTATTTGCCCATTTTCGCACTCATTATTGTTGAAGTGGACCATCACATACTCCGTGTTCCATTCCCTAATGGACCTTCTATTGTCCCACTACTCTTTCATATATCAAAAAATCTCGGATCACGAGAGGACGAGCGGTAAATAAAACAAATGCAAGACAAAGTAGAAGATAAAAATAGAATTTTGTGTGTGTGTTTGTGTGTCTTCATGTCGAACCGACCGACTTGCGCCCTCATCAATGAAACCGCGCGTCTTTTTTTTTTCTCATTTCATGAATGGATTGAATCGAATTAGCTTCAAGCCAATGAAATAGGGTTTGACTCGTTACGTTATCGAAACAGTTGATGGGTCCGAAAATTCAAAGTGCCATCGGTTTTGGGCGGGGTTTAAAGAGGTATCTCCAACGACATATATTAACACCATCAATGTGGATCCGAAACCCCTTCCCTCTCGAAACTGTTGGCGTTGTCAACGTCGCAACCTCCCCGCACATTTACCTATTCCTGATTCAATTAATTAAAACGTACTGACAACTTCCGCTTATCAGGTTACTACGCCAACCAAGAACAAGAACAACGTGCGCGACACATGCTCATATGAAGAACACAATTTTTAATTTCGGTATTCCCTTCCGAACCGAGACAGGGACAGGAAACGCCTCGGTTGTCCCGAAAAGATAGATAAACGCTCAAATTAGCCTATTGATTTAATTCTGCATTTGCCCTTGTTCGGTCCAAGTGCGTATCTAGAAAGCAAGGATCACTATACATCAAATCTAAATCACATGTCTTTCAGTCCAGAAACAAAGTCCGGTGCTTTTTGAAACCAAAAGAAAGGGGGTGATGATACGGCAAAAGATGCACATGCTGAACGACTTCTCATCTTGAGAAAATCACCCACTAGTCCCGCGAAGGATCGAGTTTGATCGTGGGTAGCTCGGAAGACTTGAGTTCCTCGAGCTCAGAAGATTCTTTATCGGCGCTGAACAAAACTCGTCGGTGGTCGCTCTCGTTCGCTTCAACGTCAATCGATTGCTGTGGAGACTTGGGTGGTAACTCGTTTGATTTGACCCACGTGTAGTACCTGTTCGACAAGGGCGTCAAAAAAAAGGCACACAAATCACTTCTCTCAAGATCAATCTTACAGAGTGCCGGTGAGAATGACAAGAATGGACGTTGCGCGTTTACTGTCAACTAGTTTGAAGAATTGAAAAGCCACTCGGATCTAGTTGACACTCACACATTAAGGATATCTCCGAATATCCAAACACCGACGAGTGTTTGTATGACTGATCTTGCAGCCTGGGAACAACTGTCAAACCACAAACACAAGCACAAAGTAGGGCGCGCACGCTTGAGAACATGTGGGTTATGGGACTTGTCACTTTGATACTCAACAAACCCGCGATGCAGAGTAAGAATCCGAAACAGCCAGTCACGAGTGATCCCCACAGAAAAATGAGAGCAGAGAAATCGTCATGGGTGTGACTAGAGATCTTCTTCCAAATTTCAAATAGCTCGCCATCGAAAACAACAAAAGGGAAAAGCATGACAGCAGAGCCGGCGTTCGTCCACCAGGCGAGTTGAATGGTGGAGTCGTTGCAGTAAGGAAGAGAACTCTTGATCAAAACCGCGTGGATGGCGATAAAGAGGGAAGAGAGGATGCCATAAACCAACGAAAGAGCAGAAGGGACGGATTTGGCTGGAAGATTACTTGATGGAGTAATACCAAGAATGAAACCAAACGTAACGACGACAGCGGCGATGATGACCTTGGCCGTCGGTGTCTTGCGGGTGTGTAGACAAGATACGGAGATTGTCAATGGAAGGACGAGGCCGCGAGCAATCTGAGATGAAGAACCTCGAGTTAAAATATGGATTGCAAATTACCGAATATGGATGTACACTTACCTGGAAAAACGACGCCTCAACACCTCGCAAGCACAGAGTGTTGAAGACTAGGCCGATGATGTTCACCGATACTACTGGTAGCAGCTTGATGGCTACATTGCGATCAATCGTTGGGATCTCGATCTTGGGCGAAAGGAGGGCGGTTACATGCAGCAACACCACAGCTATGAGGAGCTGAACTAGGAGGAATAAGAGGGGTAGATCCGGTGTCTTGTTCAAGACGGCCTTGTTCCTGTTCAATTGTCAGCCCATTGAAAACAGGGTGCGATAACAATTGTACACGAAAACCATCTGATAATCATGATGAGAGTCAAGAACGCAGGAAACAATGGGAAGACATACGATAAGAGCAGCCGACATGTAAAACATAACGACACCCGCGACCTGAAAGGTTTTGCGATCCATGATGGGTAGGGGTTGTAAGGTGGTTCGGAGAAATGAGAAAGGGAAGATCCTTGTTTAGCTGGGTTTTAGCTGGGCATGGTGGACTGGTTTAGATATGGTTATTTTAGGAGCCGTGATGAATGGAATTTAACAAAATGTCAGGTGGTGATCAATATATTCCAAAAGGAGAAGGAAGAAATTGGACAGATTTGATCTAGCACTCACGAGAGCTAGGTATGTTTAGAAAATGCTCTCATTGACCATGTACACCAGACTTCTCTTCACTCTCTTTCCCTTCCATGCAAGATCGTCCAGTCTCATCGCCCATTCCATCCGATCTATACCATAGGTTTTCTGACGATAGCAGCCATGAAGAGGAATATCCCATGCTCTCCAGCCACGAAAAGCCGGACATACCCTTCCCTTTTTCCAACTGTCTTAGACGCCGATATCTGATTCTTGGCTGCATCGGGTTTGTTCTCACCTCGATTTTGACATACTTCTCTCTATCGATGTCACGGACAACACCGCCAGAGCCGATGCGGGAGTCTGAAGTTGCCGACTATTCAAACCCAAAAATCGACTTGTTGAGCCCCTCTCTATACCTCAATGGCCCTCCGACTGCGGGCTTTCGAGGTATGAGGCTTGCAGAAGCGAGAGGATGTCGTCTTTGAGATAGTTGCAGATAATTTACACCCCGATGTCAAGTATATCACCTCGTGGATATCGGCAGGGTGGAGTACGTGTTTCTTTCTGTCCGCGGTTACTGCAACTGACTACACTTGAAAATTAGCGAACGATGTAATGACCTATGTGAGCCTTGCATCTCGCTGCACCCAATTTTTATCACCATGGCCATAGATCAATCTCATCTATCTCGCTATGATCACTGACAGAATACCTATCGTCCCTATGTTCACCCCCTCTCACATCGGCGGAGATAAACCACCAATTGACTTTGGCAGCGTATTCGACGTGCAACAGCTTGCACGAGGAATCGGCATTCCAGTGCTAGAATGGCACGAGGTCAAGAACAGAAGCAGCAACGTCTTAGACGAGCTTGGTTGTTGGAATACCTGGGAAGCGGTACAGTATGATGAAGCTTTCCCTAGAAGAAGTGTCGTGCCCAATTTGCTTAGCCTCGGTACGTTTCTGCCAACTAAACGCCCTTGAAGCATGTTAATTACTCAAATCCAATCAGACATTTCATATACAAAAGCCCCTTCCTGGATTAAAGTAGTGCCTCACTTTGAGCACGATAAGCATGCGTACTTCTGGGCTCTCGCATCACTAGCCTTCCCTGAAGGTCGACAGGAGAACCTCCAGCCTCCTCTCGCCTCGCCTGTCCATCATGCCCTTCTACCACCTGATGAACAGCTTCTTTGCTATGACTATCTGTATTATGCATGTGCGCATCAGGTGAGTTGTTTGTTTGTCCCTGTCTACTCTGAAGCTTGCAACTTCTGTAGCCATATGAGTTTGAATTTGACTACAGTCCAGCATGGAGATATGTCGGCCAATACCTACACTGGACATCTCGGCTTCAAGATATAGCCGAGACCTATGTTCGAACAGCATTTCAAACGCCCAAAGGTTCATCAACCCCTCCTGTGAGTGGCTTCTTTACCTGGTAGAAGGTTCTCGCTCTGATATACAGAAGTACATTGGGATCCATGTTCGCCATGGAGATTTTAGAAATTGGTGTGGTCAAGTTCCTGTGGACGATTGCTTTGCTTCTATCGCAGTCCTAGCCAGACGTGTTGAAGAAATCAAGATTGAGCTACGAGAGTCTAGAGGGATAACGGTTGAACACGTCATTATGACTAGTGACGAGAAGGATGAGTCATGGTGGGAACAAGTTGCAAAGCAAGGATGGTATATAATCGATCACTCCGGGACAGTGGAACGCTATGGTGCCTGGTACGTCCAGATTCTCGTCACACCTTCGATTCAATATCACCACAAATCCTTATCTTCAACTTTAGGTATCCAGTATTGATTGATGCTGTGATACAATCGGGTGGAGTTGGATTTTTGGGAACCGATCGTTCGACCATGTCCACTCTGGCAAGGCGGCGGGTGCAGTCGTGGCGTAATGGTGTTGTGCGGACGGTCAAGTGGGGTGAGAAGGGTGCAGATGATCATTGAAGATGCCATCTATTCTTTCAGCTATTCTATCCTGCTTATGTGTATTACGAACCTTTTTTTTCGCGTAGACTTGAAATTTACTAAGCCCTAGTTCAGAGATGAGCCCCGTAGGACGGACGAACAAAAATCGATGTGTTTAGTAAAGTGGATGACGGCTTATGATCGAACCTTATGATCATGGGGAAATCCGTATGTTATCCTCTTTGAAATATCACTGGCCTTCTGTTGCAACAGTCCAGGATCAACTCCCACTTTGCAGAATCTTGGTTCTAGTGCTCCCTGTGGTCCATTGAAAACCAGTGTCGCTTAATCCATTACCACACAAAGGAATCTCTACGTATCTAATGTACTTTTCTGACATACTATCCAGGTTGCATATATGCCCGCAGCCTGTGATCCAGTGTTCAGATGCAAAGCACCTAATCCTCAAGATCCATATGGATGTAAAAACAAGGAATGAGGAGAAAATGGATGCAAAGTTTTCTGGGCAACGCGTCGTGCTGTGCTGAAACTCACCCTGGTCTCCAAGGCGCTGGAATACGACAAAGCCCGGAATATTGATGTTCTGAAAGGTGTACAGGACCTGAGAGCTCCTGACGTCAACTTCGTCTACATCTCGCTTTCGAGTCAAATTCCACTCCAAGTAAACCTTCGAAGCTTTGGAGAAAACAGAAAATGAGCTTTGTGTGAAAAAGACTATCACGAATCTGATCGATGTTTTTGGTGGAGGGAGTCTCTGAGATATATTGATGTTATACGTTGTTGCAGTGCTCGCGTAGCTGCTGAGTCAAGTGCTTATTGACTTTTGCAGGGCTGGAAGGATAATTATGAAAGCTTCTAATTGGGAGCTGGTAGAAACCTGTGGCGACGTGTTCGGATTTATTCTGAAGATTGAGGTGTATGATGGATGGAGGTTCTATTGACAGTGATAGCAGCTACCCCTATTGCTGATATTGCGGTGGAAAGGACTCGAGTAGCGTCTGTAACGCACTGCGTGATCCATACAAGCGCTCCGGATGCTGTCCTTCGTGTTTGAACAAAACCTTCCCTGATCCTCATGTCATTTGAGCATTGCTTTGCACCTTGTCGACAAGAATGCTATAGCACCATCTACACAACTACGGACATGAAGAATGTTTCGGTTTGCATTCAAGAGTCTGGGTATCCCCCCTCATTATGGTTGACACGGATAGCACTGTAAGGTATCAAGATTGAAAAAAGGAGGCATATAAGGACAGGGATATTTGGCCGAATGTTATCAGGTGAAATTGACGTATTGATTGAGCACCTGATGATAAGTTCAGGGGACCACGTTGGATATTAGATGGGGATGACTCGGAGCGGATGGAGGACATTGAAGAAGGGAAATCCATCGTTCTGGACTGCCCACAGAAGAGCAAGTGATGGTCGAGTAGAGAGATGCTGGTAGGCGGGAGGAATCAGAGTTGTTGGTCAAGAGGTATTTCAGACCGCATTTTGACGAGTTGTAGTAAGGATTTAGTAATAGGCATTCTGACTTTACATATGTTCCCAAATTCTAGAAGAAACCCGTTAATATAATCTATTTCTGTTGGGCATCCGGTACGAATGTCGCTCAACATGGGAGAGATGTTTCCTCCAGTCACCCTTACGACCTCGAGAACTTCATTTTCTAGAGCATTACAGGTGAGTTGTTCAGGAAATCGCGCCAAATCGATGGTACTGGTGTCAACTCCTTGGGCTGCGAGTGCTTCTAACATCCGTTTGTTTTCCAACTGAAATTCCATACTAAAAGCGTGTGACGCCTCTCTGCAAACGACCCTCACGATGCGACGTGTATTCGGAGATACGAACAGGTCACCATTCCTGCAACCCATAATGGCAGTCAGAGGGTTGATGATGGCATCGACTACAAGCTTGCGACGAAGCATGATCTGCATCTCGCGCATTGGTTTCCAAGTTGAATGGAGAGGATCAAGAAGAAGCAAGACGGCGACAGTGTCTCGTAAAGACCTGTATCGCTTGAATTCGGGATCCTGCGAGGTCGTAATATCGTTGAGTTGCAGCCGGCGCTCGGGTCGTGAAACGGATTCGTCGTGATAGCTCGCCTCAAAATTTGAACCTCGTGCGGGGTTTTGAATAATTCCGAATTCTAATTTTCCTAATCCTGTATGAACGACATGGTAAGTATTTTTGATGAAGACACCGTGCGTATTGGAGGCAAGGATGAAATGAGGGCGGAGCTCAGGAGTTGGGAATAATCTATTTGACAGTTCTTCGTAGATTCCCATACCATTCTGAAAGAGCACAATCGTAGAATCTGCGGAAAGACGCGGTGCCAGCCTGATGATGGCTCTGACGGCCTGGTGGGCCTTTGTTGTGACGAAAAGGGAATCGATAGGCTCATCGAAGTTCCTGTAAGCAGCATGTTTAGGATCTGGTTTATTAGCTGTGCGAATGTCGGATGATGGGATATCGAATGCATCGACTTTGAAACCGCCGGAAGTTAAAACAATTCCATTTCTCTCAACTCGGATGAGGTTTCCATGAGCCAGAAATTCCTCCGCAGCGGAACGAGATTTGTGTATGAGAGTTACTGAGTGTTGAGTGGGAGTGATTCGCCTCAGATGATGAGCAAAAAGTTGGCCTATTGAGCCCAGGCCAAGAACATGAAACCGCATTGCAGCAAGAATGATCACTTGTCGACACTCAAGTCCTCCCGTCACGTGTTGTATCATTAGGGAAACATTCTCCCAGATATCCTCAATGCCAACTCTCTTCAAACTCAAGTTCAATGATCTTACACGGAGGGCCTCCTTCGCTGGACAGCCAGACTGGCAAGAGCTCTCCAACAGAATTTCGGATCTTTTTTGTATACCTCAGCACCAGGTCGGGGTAACCTACATTGATCCCGAAAACGAGGAAATTACATTGAACACAAGGGAGGAGTTACAAGACTACTACTTTTCATCTTATCGTCCAGGAGACACTATCAAATTCTCAATATTCGACTTGACCTCAAGGAACCAAGTACGGTTGGCTTGTACAAACGCGGGACATCGAAATACTTCCAGTCAATTCATCGATCCGGAGGTCCCTGGTCTTGATGATTGGCAGGCGGTATTTGTTGGAAATTCCTCTTTTGGTAACAATATTCGAAGTGCGTTCGTGGAGAGCGTGTCCAGTGATGAGAGTACAGCTGGTATAGCGGATAATACATCTGGAATGCAGGTGGAGGATGCTCATAGTGAAGTCGCGGAGAAATGCATTTCGAATAAACAGAAGGGAAAGAGGAGGGCTCATTCTGTGTCATCGAACGGATCTTTGGTCGCCGTGGATAGCGGCAACACATATCCTAACCCTATCATTGACATCAACTCTCGACCATCCCTCCTTCACAACGAAGGTGGTGACACCATCGTCGCCGAAAGCACTCCTAGAGTCCCGGAGAAGGAATTCGACCGGATGCGGGAGTTTGAGGATCCACCACTTCCGTCAGTTGAATCAGTGGACCCACAACCATCTCAACCCGCGGAAGCATCCGCCAGTCTTGCTCAAGATATAACATCATTCCTAAACACGATTTCAATCATAATTTCAGCCCACCCTGAACTCGGCGATTCCTTCCGTACTATCATTCGTAACGTTACAAATGGCACATACTGGGTCTCATCCCGTGAAGCCCTTTCGCAAGCTGCCACTGGATTACAACGAAATACTGAGAATCTTACTGAGGAAAGTCGGAGAGTGGTGGAGGAAGAGGCTGGAAGACGAATTGCTCAGGCATTATCAGGGATGCTCCGCATCTTTTCTCAGAGTCGGGACGAAGCACCCGAAGCACAAGCAAATAGAAACGCCCAAATGCTCAAGCAAACTACCGAGAAGGCCACTCGACAACCTAAAGCTGCAGACATTCCGCCATTGCACAATGCAAATCCTGAGCCGACTGACCTCTTTCGCCAACAAATCCCTCCTATGCAAGGGGCCTCTATGACAACAGGTTTTGCTACTTACTCGGGTAGGCCTCTACCATCCAGCCAAGGTACTGGGCCCACATGGGGTGCATCAATCTCTCGCAACTTCGCAGCAAATAGCAGGTTTCCCACGCCGCCTACACCAAATTCCCCATTTGGCACAGGGATCCTCAATGTAGCTCATACACCATTTGGAATAGGAACGGCACCATTCTGCCGCAATAATTTTGAATGTAGCTCTGGTCTGGGCACTGAATGTATCGAAAGTCAACAGCGGCTATATGCAGAAGAAATAAGAGCCAAAGTTGGGGAGGTAAAGAGAGTCTTCAAGGCGGAGAAGGTCAAGGCGGAGGAGGAGCGATATCGCTGGGAGAGAGACGAGAGGAAGGAGGACCGAAATCCTGTGAAGAGTACAGCGTAAGTGTTGAGCGCGCGGAAGATACGATGCTACTGCTGCTAATACCAGACATAGTTTCGATATAGTCAGTGCCAGTCCCTGGAGATATGATACATATCTTGGTCATTCCCCCTACCAATGTGTTAGACCTGCAGAGAATCCCTTCACCTCTGTGGTCAATAGGATCAGCAGAAGGCTAGTAGATGTACGTGAAATGATCGTGAAATGATGCAGTTTATGGGTAGCACTGATTTCTCACATTAGATGGGTTTCACTGAAAATGTTTATCCAGATTTACGTCAAAGGATCATGGACTATCTTCCTACTGATGGGGCTATAACGAAAGACGGTGAAGACGATATCGTTACAACTCTTTTGGAGGCCATGCTCACGGAGAGCTCCGTTGCATCTGGCTCTGGTGGGAGCGATATTCCGGGCAGCTGGCATTAGGCAGATTTGATATGGTGATCCTGTCATTGCGTACTACCTTCTTGCTCATGACCGTAACTGTTATTGTTATGTTCTGGACTCTTACGTAGGAGGTGTGATGGGTAAAGAAGATGAAAATGCGCCACGTGGGTGTCAACTGTGATTGTTTCAGAATGTAGTTGACAACCTCCATTCTACATTCTGTTTCCTTACGCACAACTTGGACTTGCTTGTGTCCAATTTATCTTCACCATTGCTGTCTAGAATGTTTCATTAGATATTTATATCGTTGTGTGCACCACCATGCGGTATCACTGCAGTTGTGAACGAATCTCCATATTCGGCGATCTCCATCGGATCTCCATCGACTCGGTGCGTAACTATAAATCACAACCTTCTCTTCACTTCGGCTCCTGACACACCCTTTGTAGTTGCCTAGTCGGTTCATCTCAACTCCTTTAAAAAGGTACTTGACGAGCTGAACTGCTCACTGTCTATCCTTTCATTCGTAGGTCACCTTTTGTGAATCTGATCGTACCTCATCCAGGCTCACTAGACACGCGCGAGAGAATTTCAGGGGTATACAAAAATAATTTTTTGGCGAAAAATACCCATCGTATGTGGTCCTTTTAAACGTCAAATAATAGTCTTACATGGCATACGTCCAGCTCAATGTTATATACATATGCCTCCATCATTGTGGGACCTGTATCCTTCAATTCGGCAGATCCCATGCCTTATAAGCTACAACCAGTCTCAACAACCTCAGAAGTCTCCCGTTCGTCACTCAACGCGCCTGTTGACCGTCTTATCCAGTGTATCAATGAACCCTCGGCAATGCGTTCATATCTTGCTTCGTCTCCTGGCTTAGAACTTGTGGATGAACTTGAGGAACTGCTTCGACGTCTTCCGGCCCGCCAATCTAGAAAAATACATACGCCAGAGGACTGGTTGTGCATCAGCCAGCGAATCTATTCGGAAGTTGTCCGTCCGTGGTCACCTCGTATTCTCTCTCTTCAGGAGCTGCATCAGCATCGCCAAGACACAAAACGCAGATTGGCAGTGATTTATTTATTGGAAGAAGTTCTGAAGAGACAATCTCCTTTGCTTCAAATTCCTGTGACCGACATGATCACGCTGGCGAGACTCGATCATTCCGCTAGATTCGGAAGGTTATTCCGTATTAATGAGCTTCCAGTAGAAACAATGAGCATTATCTTTCACTATGTCGTATGGTCTGCAAAAGATCCGCAGGAGTGTAATGGGCGTCGGTTGGCACTCGGTGCCACATGTCAACCATGGCGAAGCGTGGTCGTCCAGGATTCCACGCTGTGGAATACATTCTATTACCGAGCCGAAACTCCTGGCCAGATTTCCTTCTCGAAACTCGTGATCGATAGATGCGGTTTGGCACCCATGGACATCTATCTCAGGGACTGTGCAGAAAAACCATTAAGTCGGGAGACAATGGAGGATATTTTGAATCATCTTGCGCCTCGGAGAGGCCAACTGCGTACTCTGAGTGTAGCGGTGCAAAAAAAGGAAGCAGGGCTCACATTGTTACGCTGGTTACAAGTTATTGGCCTCCAGAAACAGACGTGCAACCTGAAACACCTTGAAGTTCACCGTTTAGGACCTCCATACATTCACATGGGACCAGACTATTCCTCTAATTCCGCCCTTGATGGTCCTTTGCCGCTCTTTGGGGGTGCATTGGTGTCTAGCCTCCGTCATCTATCCATTTCCGGCCTTCATGTTGATTGGACACGCACAACCCTTAAAAATCTCACGACTCTCGACATTCGTCGTATTCCTCTAGACTCCGCCCCAGATATGGATCGTTTTTGTGATATTCTCTCCAACTGTCCCAAACTTGGTCACCTCGTCCTACACGGCGCAGGGCCGAAGTGGAGACCACCTGGCGAATTTCATCTACCTGTGACATTGCCTGATCTCAAGAGCCTGATCCTTGCGGACTTTGCACTTAACTACGTACAGTTCGTACTTTCCAGCTTCGTCGCGCCTGGATTGGAGGAACTAGCACTGTATGGATTCACCGGAGAGGATTATACCGCCCTTTTCGAGCGATTGACTGGTCTCTTTCCCAAGGTCCGGTCATTGACTATGGTGTTCATTGATCTTTCACCAGAAGAACGTGGAACCAGGGCTCTCGTTCGTATGTTTGCATCCATGCCAGATGTTAGATTCTTACAGGTATCCAAAATAAGCGAGTCGTTCTGGGATGCTCTCCACTTTAATCCTCAGACGCTTCTCGAATACCCGGACTTCAGCGATAGTAGTTGTGCACTCGACCCCTCGTATATCCTTTTCCCCGACCTGAACAGTCTTGATGTCAATGACACCTCCTGGGACTCCCTGTCTAAATTCCTTGCATTCCGAAGACAAGCTGGGTATGGTCTTGACAAGGTTTACATCGCCCAAATGTATTGGTTGGAGCTGGATGCCCAGGAAAGAGATACCCTTCGGCAGCTCGCCGTCACGCTCTTAACCCATAACCATCCTTCGAAAATCAGTGACGAAGAATCACCCATGGAATGAATACTTAGGATGGCTTTCGTTGTCAAATCTCGGTATTCTTGAAATTATTTCGTTTTCTGCCCGTTGCTATCTCGCTTCTAATGTGTCTTCATTAATTTGTTAAGCACGATGATTAGATATGTACCATATGACGATACAATGCAAATGTCAATATAACCCATGCAAACATACTACGTCTACTATACACCGAATTAAGGCTTTTTGCGCTTTTTACCGTTTACCAATGTTGGGGATGATGGCAAATTTGAATTATCAAATTCATCGTGGGCCTTGACTGCAGGCTTTTTTGTTTGGCGTGAAGTGCCATTTGAAAGAGGCTTGTGTGGTGATCTGCTAGCTGTAGAAGAATCTCGACCATTTTCCATCCTGCTAATTGGTTTTGTAACGTGTGATGATGGCGTTTGATCTGTAGACCAGGTAAGAGGTCAACATGACCGATATTGTAGCTCCGAATTGACCTTGTATAACGTATTTCCTGAACAAACCTACAAGATCATTCATTTCTGAGGCAGCAACTGTCCGAGCAGAGGCAATGGCCATTGTCTGAGGTTGATCCACTTCCATCTCATCGTCCTCATCAATTTCCATCTGCAAAGCGCCAAGTGGTTGAGCCTCGACCTCACTGACGCGCTTCTTCAGGAATGTGTCAATCAAGGAGTCGAAGAACGTGTTGATGGCCGGGGTGAGATATGCTGGTGTCTCAAGGACTTCCCTTGACGACTCGGATGAGATCGGAACTTGATGCGATGCTGGTTTGAACGGAGTCGTATTCATGGGATTGATAGACAAAGGTCCAAAAATGCTCTCCAACAAAGTTGGCTGCTTATTCACAGTATTACCAGTGGCAAGTTTTTTCGCCGAGATATCCTCTTCAATGAGATTAACAGAATCGCCAAAGGCAACAAGGTTCCAGCTTTGGTTAATCCCAAGGAACGAGTAATGCGAGGGTTCAGCTGCGTTGGAAAACCAAACTTTACTCCGCAAAATGAACGGTAGAGTCGAAACTTTAGTCGGTTCCGGGGATTGCAGGGTAAAGAATGAGATCCGCGTTGTTTGTGCACCACTGGAACCAAGGTTCTCGAAAACAGCAAATGACGATCCAGAAGGGTGTAAGGATATAGACTGAATATCACGACAAGTATATTGATGCCAGCATACTGGAAATTGACTTCAGATGAAAACAAAGATGACCGACCATACATTCGTCACTCACCTGTATGGGCCAGAACATCCCAAAGAACAAACTGAGTATTGCCTGAGATCAGCAAATTCCTCCCTCCAATGAAGTGAACGTTTTTTGGTCTTGGACATTCAAAAGGTGCAAGAGTTTGGATCATGGCATATGTTGTTGTCTCGTACACATTGACACAAGACTCGTAACTGACAGCGAGTAATGAGGCATCGTGAGACCAGGAGGCGCTCCATGGCTTCTCCGAGTGATATTTGAGAGTGGCTCGGGTGACCCAGAACTCTACTTGAAATTAGAAAACCTAGGTACCCACTCAAGAAACTGCTTCCTCACCTTCTTTCTCCCCCGTTTTCAGTTTCTGGTCTCTGAGCCGCCACACTTTGACAATACCATCTTCGCCAGTGGTGACCAGCTGCAACGGCATGTCTTCAGCATGCCCAGGAGAGAACTCCAATGACGTTATCTTCTTGTCCATATGAGGTTTGTCAATCCGGGTGTTGAGTACCCAAACAGCACTCTTGTCATTCCAGGCCCAGAGCTTGAAATATATCTCTGCTCGAAAATCGCCATCGTTTTCCCGTGTATCCACGGTTGCCATCCAATGTCCTGAAGAGGAAACAACACATTGCTCCACTCGAGGAGGCTCTATTGGCTTGTCCTCTCTTCGTGATGTCCGGTTGGAAGGCGAGACCTCAAGCTCATAATTCACAGTGGATGTTGAGAGGGAGTATATTTGAAGAGAGGAGGGATGAGAAGAAGGTAAAAGGAGGGTTGAAGACAAAGAGTGAACCGCCAAGGGGGATGAACGTATCTTTGATGGAGAAGGATCGTGGTCATATACGCCAGGATCTGCCCACAAATGTAAGTAAAATTATGAATGCACAATAAAATACACACCAAGTTTCAGTCGCGAATAGCTTCTGGAAATCTTCAGGTTATTAGCATTGACAAATACATATGTCGCATCTGCTAGTCCCAATAGATACTCCTCCCCATTGTTCGATCTTGTCACGGACACAGTATTGATAGCAGATCCCACTCGAGGAACAAACTCCCTACGGCCAGTGTGCAGCTGCCATATTACCAACACTGCCTCTTCACCTCCGCTCAATAGATAAGCACCATTGGCTGTGAAAGTCAACGTAGAAACTGGGTGTGCATGCCAATGCATGAGCGATGTTTGTGTCTTTTTCTCCACGCCTTCCACATTTGTGACAGATTCTTCGTTGAGACAGTACCAGAGCCGAACAACACCTTTGTCGTCCCCCGTTGCAAAATACTCTTCTAAGGGGTGGAAAGCCAAGCAGGTAAGACGTTCGGGAGACACATACTTTGTGAAGCCCGCCGTCAAAGCCGACGTCCTCGCAACGTAGACTTTGTGCCCTGCCGTGGCCACCAGCCAAGCTCCATTAGGTGCAATAGCCAACCCCGTGGGAGACAGGATCTTTCCTACAACCAACTCATCTGCTGATCGCAGGGACATAGAGTTAGCAGAAGCACTGTTCTGCAAAGACACACGCATCACGGCAGCATTCTGATCTTGAAGAGAAATAAATTCGGATGAATGGATAACATGGATCAGACGACACACCCTTTTCTGAACGAGACACAACGACAAAAACGTAGTCCTTGAATTGTTCATGTGCGCAGAGGTAATAGACAGGTTGAGAAATATCAATTGTTCTGAGTAATGAACCATCCAAGAAATCCCAGACCATCAAGGATCCATCTAAGGAGCCAGTGATCAATTGAAATGGGTTGTGAGGATTGATGACCGCGCAAGAAAACACTTTTAATTGGTCATTCGACGTAGAGCTGGAGTTCGGTGGTTTGAGTGTTGATACGATCTGACCCGTTGCTGTTGAGTGGATCTTCACAGACGACCCAACGAGGGAGAAAAAATGACTAGGAGACATCAAGAATAAAGATATTTTTGAAACTAGACAGACATACCCTCCGTCTTTTGTGAATATCGGAGATACTCTGCTCGCGGCTGAAGAGGTTATGACTGTCCATTCCCAAGGAATCTCTTGTTCATTCCAATTCGCAGATGGAATTAAAGTATGTTTTGATGGAGGCTTTGCGGATTTCTCTTTTCCCTTTCCTTTTTTCGAGTTCACGGGCCTTTCTTGGTTTACACGAGTGTTAGGCTTGGACCTATCGGCACGAGAAGACTTTGGTGCTGCCATCCGGGGAGCAGTGTCGCCGAACACAATGATTGATGACCTGAAAAAAATGGGACAAACAGTATCCAAACAATACTCTTTCTATCTTTAGAGTTCTACTTTCTGTTGAGGGCTTGCAAAACAAATTTTTTGTATCACTTAAATGAACCAACTTCAGAGTTTTCTGGACAACCCAATCAAGACTGATGAATGCTATAGAAATTTGGAGGTACATGCCATTGAATGTTATGATACATTCTCAGCTTGGTATAGTCCCACTCACATGATGATGCTATCTGTCTTGTATTTTGTGATACGAAATTCTAATGCATGCATCCGCTGGATTAGAATGATGACTCACCCCAACTGTTACCAGTGGTTGATTGTGTTTCAGACGGTCGAAGCATAGAAATCATGATATTTTCTCATAAACATGACATCCTGTGAAAGTGGATGTATAGCAGCGTGACATCTGTGACTCAAGTGTTTACTTGATGACATCACCTTCAGATTTATTTCAATGCCTCGTCGCAGGCCGATCTCCGGGAAGCAGAAGAAGGAACAACAGCAAATCAGGCGTGCCATCAAGCGAGGTGACCCTTCACCTGCAAAACCTACAAATCAGCCTCCTCGTGGTCACAAGCGAGTCAGAGCGGTTCTAATTGGCAAGTTGGGCAACTCTGATGTAGTTACTACATCAGCCAGGAAGCTGCAATCTGTCTTCATTAAGCTCCCCCAGACATTCCTCGAAGAGACAGAGGCTGTCGCGTCTACTGCCCCCCTTTTTCGACCAATTTCGTACAAAGTAGCCCACTCTCATGATTTCGCTAATGACGGTTCAACGACGGAGCTTGGTATTCTTTCATGTCCTAAGCGACCCAAGTGGCGCTTCGATATGTTTAAAAAGGAGGTAGAACATAACGAAGAAGGATTCTTCAAGAAATGGCTAGCTCAAACAGATGAATTAGTCGAGCGGTGGCAGAAAGGTCGGAAGTCAGAGCCACTCGGATCAGAAGATGCACAGGAATTCTATGGCAAGCCTCTTGCTGGCCCTCCATCCCCTACATATTTTGAGCGTAATACAGAGGTCTGGCGACAATTGTGAGATAAATCCACTTATGATTCATTTTTCTCTTCATTTAAGACCGAGCGTTTGTGCAGATGGCGTGTTACAGAAATCTCACAAATCATCCTGGTCCTCCTCGACTCGAGATCTCCGCTTCTCCACTTTCCACCGTCACTTGCAGATTATCTAGTGAATCGTAAAGTTATCCTCGTTTTGACAAAGGTCGATATTACTGGTCCTGTGCGCGCGACTGAATGGATGAAGCATTTCAAAGCCACCTATCCCAATATACGCGTTATTCAAGTTGAGTCGTACGCCCACAAAAATACGACGACTATATATCAAGGAAAAAATCAGCTCGAGCCTCATCTCCCTGATACCTTCCGCCGCCGGTTGGTAAAGGCTATCAGGGAGACTCACGCCGAGATGCTGGAACCACCTGAGAAAGTGACGAAGAACCTCGTAAAGCTGAGAAATTGGGTTCCTCCGGTGAAACGGGAAATAGACTGGGATGAAGTTTTGAGCGTGGATGGTGATCAACTAGGCGCTATTGTTGAAGGCACAACGCCATTGCAATCGGTACCCAATGGTAGAAAGGCGGAAGGTACAAATTTCGACGAAAAGGAATCTGAGACCTTGACAGTGGGACTTATAGGTAATATACTTCCCCTATGTCATGTCAACCGTATGCTCAAAGGTCTAGGTCAACCGAACGCTGGAAAATCGTCACTTCTTAATGCTCTTTTTGGTTCCCGGCGAGTACGAACATCCAAAACTCCAGGTAAGGTGAGCCTTTCCAATTGATTGCTTGGTTTGATTACTGATGCAATTGATAGACAAAGCATTTTCAAGCACTGTACTGGACGAAGGATGTCCGTCTTGTGGATTGTCCTGGTCTTGTTATGCCAAATTATATGCCGATGGAAATGCAGGTATATTGGACTCCTGACAAATCATCATTCTCCAATCAACTCAACAAAACAGGTGTTAACTGGAATTGTGCCTATTTCAAAAGTATCGGCCATCCCAGCATGTATCCATTACATAGCTCAGATTTTTCCTCTTGAGAAGACTTACAGATTAAACCATCCAGCTGCAACAGAATCTGCGATTGAGGACAAAAGGACCTGGAGAGAAGGCATGCCACTGCCCAAGCCAAAATTGCTTCAGTGGACTGCTATGGATATCTTGATTGCACACGCGAATAGTAGAGGTTGGGTTACAGCTAAGGCGGGTCGGCCTGACATTTACAGGGCAGGCAATGCAAGAATGGGGACAAAATTTATGGAGAGTGTTACGTTTACTGACTGGTTATTCTCAGTCCTCCGTGCGCTTGCAGAGGGTCGGTTGTCATGGGCATTCTGGCCGCCGGGCACTTCGTCTGATTTGGTAGTAAAAGAGAGCCTAGAAACGAATGTAGGTATATGGATTTCAGGCCGAGACAATGAGGATGATGAGAGTGAAAATGAAAATGACAGTGATGAGGAAGGGGGACGAGAAATCCAAGATGAAGACAGCCCAGAGTTACTTACAGATACTGGAGAATCTGAGGAAGATTTCCCAGCAGAGAACATCGGAAGATTCAGTGCCTTGCAAATCAAAGACAGTGAGAACGAAGAAGACGAAAATGAGGAAGAAGCGTGACGGAAATATGTCGTAGGATATCCATGTGGCATGTGAACATTTGGCTGTCACTTGACAGCAACCGACGGCCCGGATAGTTGTTACTCTGGCTAGAAAACTGCTTGATGGATGAATAGCAATATAAAAAGTAGGAGATGTAGACAGTTGTAAATCAGCAGTTTGAGAAAGATGCGCCTTCCTGCTTCGCTGATAGTTGCTGCACTTTTCACCTATGCTGTGAATGGTCAGACCGTTTACATGGCCGGAGACTCGACGATGGCGCGTGGGGGAGGAGGTTCTGCTGCTCCTGGTACAGACGGCAAGTATTGCTCATATGTGCTCAGAATATACGATGCTCACATCTTCCTCTAGGTTGGGGTCAATACCTAGGCCAATATTTAACAATCCCAGTGGTGAATAGTGCCATTGCCGGTCGCTCTGCGAGATCGTACACCGATGAGGGTCGATTCAACACTCTTATTGATACTGTCAATAGTGGGGATTTCGTGGTCATTGAATTTGGCCATAACGATGGTCTGAGTGGAACTGTTGATAATGGCAGAGAGGACGCCTTTGGTGATGGATACGACACGACTTCGACTGTGACTAATTCTGCGTAAGTCATTTCATCCTGCTCCTGAAAGTGATCAGCTCATTCTAGTTAAGAGGACAACAGATTGTAATCCACACCTTCCCCTATTACATCCAAAATGCAGTCACAGCCCTTCAAGCAAAAGGCGCAATTCCTATTGTGTCTTCTCAGACTCCCGACAATATCTGGACAAACGGGGAAATTGGAGCTGGACCTCGATTTGTCGGATATGCACAAGAGGCTGCTAGTCGCACGGGCGCAGCCTATGTTGACCATTACGCATACGTTGCGCAAGCATACGATGCATTGGGACAGACAGCTGTCACTGCCTTTTATCCGGCTGATCATACTCATACATCCGTTACAGGTGCGAATATTGTCGCACAAGCATTCGTCAGAGGCCTGTTGTGCGGGAACAATGCGCTGAAATCAAGAGTCAACTCTGCTGGTCAAACCGTACCAAGTGAGCAATCCGTAATATGATTTGTAGCTTGTGCTTATAATTACCCTAGATCAATGTCTGTAGTAGTGTCTATTTACTCTTGTTTGTTCCTGCATACGACGCGTCGATTCATCTATATATATATCTGAAGTCCTGTCCACGATGACCGTAAGGAACTGTCAGCACACCTATGAGTATTCATGACTTATTGTTTTAGGATCTCACATTCTGTTATCTGCATATGACTCGAAATGATCTTTTGCTACTTGACACAATAGATTCACCTGAGTATATCAAAGGAGATCTTTCAGACGATGGTATGTAGGAAACGGAGTACTCCATATGGGATATGGTGCTGAGGCGACAAAAGAGCTCGATATTCCACTATATTTAGTACCTCCCAATCCAGATGATTCAGACGGTGAGTTCATTTGAGAATTTCTATTGGGCCATTTTTGCTTACAAGATATTTAGTTTTACCTTCTCAAGTGCACCCATCTTATCCTTACGGCAATCCAACTAACATCAAGCACCCTGCTGCACGGCCTCGGCCTCCTTATGATCCTACGTCACGCGCTCTATTTGAGGACATGGGTTACGCTGGCGGAGGTATAAATGGTACTTTGAGATGGCGAGATTTGGCTTTGGACGAACTTCTACCCGTTGATGAAGAAAGGGAAGAAGCACTCCGAGCGATACAGGCAAGGAAAATGGCCAGTGGTACTCCAGGACATAATCCTCAACCTCAACCTCAAGCTCAAGCTCAAGCTGATCAAACAATGGACGAGGATGAGGACGAAGATGACGAGGACGAAGATGATGATGGTGATGATGATGATGATGAAGATGATGAAGACGAGGATGAAGACGAGGATGAGGAAGAGGAGGAGGAGATTGAAGATGATCTGAATGCTGAAGACGAATAAAGTAGGGCTTTTTCAAATCAGTATTCACAGCAAAACGCTTTTTCTCAGGAATCTGCTCCGCTTATTTTTCCGGTATCCAGCGGTTGTCTTTGTATGATGGTCAAGCTGCGGCCCGATAAGCTACGCCCCGGATCGTTGGGCTTCTTGGAGACATGGACTAGGTCATGAGATTGGGTACATCTTTCACGCAATTTAATCCAACTCCGGGTTGTACATCAATGACGGGCTCCAAGAAATATCAAGAATAGCATGTAGTTCACATGCAGAAATTCTCAATAAATACTGCTCTTCTGACGGCTCAAGTGGCCCGTTTTAATCCGCTCTTCGACCTTTAAAACCTTGGGAGTAGTTGTTATACTCAATCGTCTGGGGAATATGTGTATGCTCCAGTTACTTGGGCTATCTTTCTTTTTCCTTCACGTTGCATCGCAGACCGTAAGGCTTGCGGGTGATTCTACCATGGCCTTAGGTGGAGGAGGCGGTGGTACCCAAGGTTTGTTCCCTGCCAATGGAGAGATGACCTAATGCATTGTTGAAATACCACTTTTCAGGTTGGGGCGTTTTGCTGCCACAGTTTCTGACTATCCCCGTTGTCAATGATGCGGTCGGTGGGGAAAGTGCTAGATCGTTTAGCGATCAAGGACTCTTCGACTCCCTAATCAGCAGCACCCAGGCGGGTGACTATGTCATCATAGAGTTTGGCCACAACGATGTAAGCGCAGGGGCTGTGGACAACGGAAAGCAAGATGCAGTAGGAGATGGCTATAACATCACCAGCACTGTCACGACCGCGACGTTAGGACATTTTTCACTGATCAGTGTTACATAGACTCACTGAATTCTTGTTAGTGGTCAGACCATTACGATCCACAGCTTTGCATTCTACATCGAAAATGCAGTTGCTGCAGCCTTGAACAAAGGTGCCATCCCAATCATCTCATCTGTGACCCCCGACAACATCTGGGATAATGGTCAGATTGCGGGTCCGAATCGGTTTGTAACTTACGCACAAAGCATCGGGATTAGGAGGAATATCACCTATGTTGATCATTACGCTTATACGGCAGCAGCTTATGATGCTCTTGGTGAAACGCAGACAACCACGTTTTATCCTAATGATCATCTTCATACGAGTCCTGCTGGGGCGCTTGTCGTTGCAGAAGCTTTCGTTCGAGGATTGTTGTGTAGTAATAACCCTCTTACCTCCAAGGTTAATTCTGCTGGGAAGGCGGTTCCGGGTAAGTAAGCGAGGAGCAAATTCTCAGCCAAAGCTGAAACAATTCTTGAAGGTAGCTGCCTATAATCAGGAAACCCCACGAAGGCATCAAAAGGGTAGCTTAAATTTTCGTCGTGTTTTATTGGATAGTATCTCAGTCAAAAGCATTCTGAAGCAAACAGTTTTATGTTGCAATCCGTCTTGGGGTGATAGTCAGAGTTATTTCTTCAAGACTGATATCATTGACATCCAATGAATTAATACAGTAGAAGGATTGGTTACTAAGTGCAGATGATCACAACTATACTAGATAACCTCGACTTCTATTTACTCGGGCAATTTCTGTACATCACCACGGACCCCATGACAGAGAAGGTTGGAGGATTAGAGATACATGTCAGACAGGAAAATCAGGGACATGTGGAGATTCAGGAGCTGCATTGGGAATTTCATGAGAGAGTGCACTCAAACTAGGTCCTGAGTGGGAATGATCAGAGAGATGGTCTGGTGGGGACCGATGGGCAGAACCATGTGGGCCCCAAAGTGTTACACTCAAAGAGGGAATTAAAGGTGGAGATTGATGATGCCAGCGACTTGGCCTGTTATGTGGATGCTGACGGTGTCGATGGTGTTCATGATGACCGTGAGGCCCATGACCCATTCTCTCGCCACTCTGAGGGTGAAGGTGTGTAGGAGGTTGAGCTACCTGGTGATGATGCAAAGGAGAGAATGGCGGCGGCGGCGGCATTCCATAAGAGAGAGTTAATTCTGGTTCAGTATAGTGGGCAGGAGGGAAACCCGGAGGGAATGGCGGAGGGAATGATGGAGGGTGACGAAAGGTAAATTCATGAGAATCTCTCGAGATAGAATGGGAAGCAGAAAGATCCTTAACAGTGAATCTAATGCTCTCGCCGTCTCTATAAGTGGTTGTATAGAAGTCATCGAGTTCCTCTTGGGAGTTCAAAGTTATTTCATCGCCATCCCTATCAAGATATGACACGCCAACATCAGCCACTGGAACAAGGAAAATAGATGATAGCCTTTCAGCAAGAACATTCCATTCGGGCAGCTTTGCAAGAATGGTACGGCGAGTGATGTCTCTGTATTTGAGCTTGAAGATGATCGACATAGGTAGTGAGATAAAATGACGGCAAAGGGCTTTTATAGGTCAACGACGAACTGTAATGGAGTCAAATTGAATCAAAACTGCGCTACTGCGCTTATACTGCGCACTCCTCGGCCACCGGGGTGCTGTGTTGGATTTGCGATCATCGGAGGAATATATGATTCTTGGACGTACAGTCATATGCTGGATATAATATACACGTGAATGTTGTCCATTTGTGGGATGAAATCAAGTCTTTCTGTATCGGTATGTCACGTGCCATGACACTTCCGTCTTTTTGATCAGAATCCTACAAAACATCCCATGGATAGCTCATCACAACGATTAACTGGGGCGCTACGTTCCATTGACGGCTATAGTTCTACGCTCGGGCCATATGCAAGTTCTGCAGATGTCCCCACCTCCTTGCACCGCACCTCTTCGGCAAAGCGCAATTTGAAGCAAGGCTCATGGAACTTTACCGCTTTGAGTACACCTCATGACCGGATACTCGAAAAAGTGTACAACGTTCAGGACCGATCAGAGGGCGGGTTACCTTTGGCAAACGAGTTGGGTGCCACGTCCCTGTCACTCCTTGATGGCTCCAATACCAATTACAAGTCACGCTCCCTAAATGAACCTGTGAATTTTTTAGCTAGCCCAGCTGCTTCTTTTACAAGCAATCCTTCCCTCGCTACCAGGCTCTACGACCCTTTTGACGGCTCACCCCTTGGTATAATCGTGCCTGTAGAGTCAGCCGAACGTGAAGGGGAAAGCATGCCTGCAAATAATGAAAGTTCTCATGATGAAATGTGGTCGCATCTGTCGCGAGTCCTCGATCTCCAGCACCAGATCGCTCGAATGCACGTGGACCTAGAAGGTGTTGCCCTTGGAAAGCAACCCGACGGTAAGGGGAAGGGCTCTCTTGGAAACTCATCGCGGGCCACCGGTTTTCCTCGTCCTAGAACGGCAAGCGCAAGCTCAGTCACTGGTGGCGATATAGAAGATGAAGAGACAGTAGGTGCAGTGGATGAGGAGGCAGAGAAACTAAGGGCTCGGGAAAGAGAATTCAAAAAGCTGGCGACCCAATTTCAAGGCAGAAAGGAAGCGATAGATGCCATGATGGTCAAGGTTGGCTCATCTACCTTGCAACCACCAACAAAGGCTCAATGTCTACAGCTTGATGACCTTGCCCAGGCACTCACAAATTTCCATTCGCTTCAAACTCCCAAGATGGAGTGTTCAAATCCTTCAAGAAATAGTTCTCTGAACAGCGCGAGCACTAGTGACTCACACCATGAGCCTGTTATCATTCCTCCCAGTGACACCTCTCCCATGAATCATGTTTAATCAAGTGCGCAATCTTTCAGCGTTGCAATGCGTCCACCCACCTTTTATCATCTTCAGCCGACTATACATAATGGTAGTCCAGAATCACAACCCAATCCTATGTCAGATGCATTCCTTTAATCTAAAGCAACTGTACTCAACTGGATCACTCAACTGGATCATCGATTCGATTGAGCCTGGCTTTCAGACTCATGTAGTAACAGTTCATTGTTCCACGTCATAATGAAATGCTTCTTAGTCATTCAGTGCCCAGGATCTCTGGTCCTGACGCTCGACTCGCGTCAATATCATACAGGGAATTTGTGCACACAGATCATTGTGTATCAGCCAGCTTATCTCAGATCATAATGTCCTCCAGCCGTATCTTTTTGTTGGAGTCCTGAAGATTAATGATCTACCTCACTAAAATTGCTTTTTTTGCTTGAATATTAATCAGTATCCTGTTCAATCTAGACAGTCAGCTAAAGAGGCAAAAACAAATGGCTATCCAGAATGACCAGGACTTAGAAGGCATCAAAATGGCTTTTCACTCCCTGCCAACGACACATTTGTCTGTGACTCCATTTCTCCCTCAAGCTCTTTCGTTACTGCTGCGACGACAACAAGGAGTTGGATTTTGAGGTGAGAGTTCGACCATCATTCACAATATACTCCCTCCACATGCCCTCTCTTGGTTCTATTCCAGGCGAATCTGTACATCTTCCATCCTGCTAGGTACTCCCATACTCTCATGTGAGATCTGGCAAAGGAACGCTTGGGCACGACGAAGAGAATTGTAATTACAACGTTTGCCAGAGACAGAAATAAATCTCAATAATAAAATCAATAACTTTGTTCTGCAGCAGCAAAAATTAGCTTTTCGCTTTCTGAAGAACGAGGTTTTATTGAACATTTGAATGGAGTTGGAAGCCTAGTTTGCAAGTTGAGCATGTTATGGACATCCAAAAAGGAAAAACGTACGCGACAATATTAGCGGATTTGAAATCTATGACTGGTTCGATAACATTCCCGAATTCGTCTTTGCACTTGTCAATCCTGAGAGTAGCGAGGATGGATACCATTGCTATCCACAGTAATGACGTTGCGATATGGCTACCAACACATTTTCTGGAGTGGAATTTTGATAATTAGAGTTAATTATACTTGATCACGAGGAAGGGAGCTGGACCTTCGACCGAAACCGAATACGAAACTGTATGGGTCATTTGCGTCCGGGTCGAGTTTACCGTCGGCGGTGAGGAATCGCTCAGGCTTGAATATTTCGGGTTCTGGATAACGGGTTTCATCTCGGGACATGGCCCTGATCAATACAACGAGTTTGAACACCTAATTCACTTGTATGAAGGCATCACTTTACCAGACATTGGGAATGACAATAGAGTTTTTGGGAATTTGGTATCCCAAATAACAATCGTCTTCTGTGTTCAGATGCGGGACAGCTATTCCACGTGAATCATTTTTCAGAGTCAACTAGACCAGCCGATCGGAGCAAAATCTCACCCTGCGGATTGGGAGGCTGCCATCTGTCACGGGTACGTCATCATAGAGAAAAATGAGAAGGTAGTATAAATGTGCTCAACAGGAGATGGATGTGATGGACATACCGCAAAACCTCTTTCATCATGGCGGTGGCGTATGGCAAAGAATCCCCGTCGCTAAAATCAGGCAATCTCCCGTTTTCGAGTACTCGATCAATCTCAGCCTGAGCTTTCGTTTGGACGTCGGGATTCAGGGTCATAGCCAGAATGAATATGACGATCGAAGCACCAGTCGCATCAGCGCCAGCTACAGCTCAGATTGAGAGGGACGCCCAAATCGGATCTATATTTACCGTACCCGCAAGGAATGTGATCGCTGTCTGTTTGATTATCACCTTTTGTCTCTCAATGTCCTGGTTCTCCTCCACAGCGTCTAAAGAAGATGACACAAAGGAGTATTCCGCACTGCCACTCATCTGCCACTCGAATTAAAAAGTAGGGCTTGCGAAGATCTCCGAATCAAACTTACCATGTTTGCCTCTGCCACTTCGAACGTTTGGTTTGCAAACCTCTGCCACAACTCCTTCCACTCCCTTGCTATCTGCTGGAAGTTGGCACCGGGAAACCATTCCGGGATATATTTGAGCCATGGGAAGACATCAACGAGAAACCTGCCTGGAATAGCACCTGCGGCGCTTGCAGCCATTGCTTCCTCCGCAAGATGAACCAAAGGGTCGTTTTCATGTTCTGTGGGTATTCCATAAGCAAGTGAAAGTAGTATCCCACTAACTACACTATGAGGATGTCAGCATGAACGGACTGAAACTTGAGTTCATAGGATTTAACTGTCTGATATGTTCCATAAATTGATTTGGCGACTTTACAAGTTGAGGAAGAAGACGCAGGCGAATGAATTGAATCTCTTTGGGTTGGTGGATATCGGTGCGTGACATTGGAAAGTATTGAACAAAAGTTTTTCGGTGTTCCTTCCATTCCAGACCGTAGGGCATCATCGCAAAAAGCCATCCTAGATCCATTCTGGGGTATCATGAGCGTTGTGTGCAATATGATGAGAATGTGGAAGGCATACAGCTCCCCCAAAAACGTCAAGAATGGTCTATTTATTCTTGGGTAAATATTCGCGATAAAAGTCAGCAGGATAGAGACTCCCCTGCTGGAATATATATGGCTCCTTCTATCGAGTAACTCGGTAGCGGCTGTATGGCTGTTCAGGATGATCATCTTTTTGCCGAATGCTTCCAAGTATATAATTTCCGAGCCTGAAGAGCATGCTAATTTCAGACTATCACTGAAGATCCACGTATACTGCATACCGAATTTCTTAGTCCACCCAGAGTAAGTTTGAGCCATGTGAACCTTTGGAAT
>Ga0153942_1000126_pt1 | contig 26398 bp, 28 predicted proteins | sample TSNJ026MetaG_FD_104731 | JGI IMG/M metagenome (GOLD analysis project Ga0153942, IMG submission 104731) | Attine ant fungus gardens microbial communities from New Jersey, USA - TSNJ026 MetaG | ecosystem: Host-associated > Fungi > Mycelium > Unclassified | place: USA: New Jersey, Brendan T. Byrne... | reverse complement strand
TAGACCTGCTTATATTCCGGCGTCTTCCTCTTCTCCTTGCTCAACGTCAAGATCAGGTTCAGTGGCATTTTAACCCTTCATGCAAGGCAGCCTTAGCGAATATAATAAGGCTCATTCTGGTATTACAAGCAGGATGGGGGGAGCGTAATATCTTAACAACTCAGTTTTACGTTTGGTCCGCGAACGATCAGAGTATTCTCCAAGCAAATCTCATACACGCTGCCTTATCTTCTGATGCGAACGTCGATGATGCTCGTCTTTGCATAGGTGCCCTTGCTCAGGGAGCTGCGCTTCTCCAAACAGCCTATCAGCCCATCCTCCTATCGGGCGCTCTCCTGGGGTTCCTGTCTAAGAAGAAACGGATGAAAAAGGAATATCAAGCATATTTACTGCGGATGAACTTGCCAACCCATGGAACTGCGGAAGATTGTCGCAAGCGGGTTGAAGCCGCGATCATCAAGTTAAAAGAAGAGAAAGACAATTTTCTCAGGACGGCACGGAAGCGGCGGGAGTTAGGGGAGGTACCGCGTATTGTTGTCCTCAAGAGGGAAATAGAGAGAACGTTTGCGTTGCCGGTGGCTGGCTATTGGGATTTGCAGGACTGCACTGTGATAATGCTCCCTCAAAAGGCGGTGGATAAGCCTCCATCTGAGGAAGAACTTTATCGGATTTTTCGGCACGGCACAGATGCTGAGCTTTCGGCATCAATGAAGGCCCGCAATCATGCCATCCATGACGTGCTTATGAATATGCGAGAAAGGACACGGCCTCCTTCCGGCCCTCAGCTGCTCTTGAACGAAGCTAAGGTACTATCAGTTAATTTCATGGATTTGTGCCGGAATGTCACGCTACGCAAGCTGTTTTACATGCAGCAGGTAAATACTCGAGGTCCCTTTGAATGGAACATACTAAAAGCATCTAGTTTGAGGTCTTGGCTAAGCTGACTGAGTTATAGAATTCACGTATCGACGGCTGCCCCGACGCTCCTGTACTGGAATTCCGCAGCGCGAAGCAAGGATCGCGTGGGATTGAATATGCGTTCAAACTCGTTTCTGGTGTTCTTGATATACCACCAGACAGAGAGCAGCCCTTCTATGACAAGCTTCTCGTTAAAGATGTCATTTCCGAAAGCGACCCTGAGGGCTCCATTCCAGTGGAAGCCCTGTTTGATGACCTCGCTGTATCGGGATACATTTTCCCTCTAAATCGATTTACAAAATCAATCTGGGATGCTCAGCCAACCGCAGTCCAAGAACAGCTTGCCATGGCGAATACCACAGATATCAAAGCTGTTGGTCAAGAGACGATTGTCACTCTGTGTATTTGGGGTACATGGAAAATCTTGCTCGAAGAAGGGGCCCAATATCGCCTGTCGCCACGCTTTGTAGACTTCAACACGACGAAGGTCCTCTCATCTCTCTTTGAGATTGACCTACAATACGAAACTGATGCCGAAGTGCAAGTGCCATATCTCCAATTGATACAGGAACGACAGTTGTCTGGATGTGCACCACTGCCAGAGATGAGTCTCAAGATCGAAGGGGACATTCAAAAACTGTTCAGGGATCTTGCAGGTCTCGGTAGTGAGGGTGCTAAGCCATTGGTGTTGAAACCATCTCAACACAAAGCGGTACAGAGAATCTTGACGAATCGGCTATCGGTAATTTGGGGTCCACCTGGCAAGTATCATGATACGGACTTCTGAGGCATATTGTTGAATGAATTCTGGACACAGGAACGGGAAAAACCTACACAATATGTCTTTCTTTGTTGAGGCTGTTAGAAATTGAAAGGAGACAAGACAATTACGATCAGAGAATCTTTTTCTTGACTGCCATGACGCATGCCGCAATCGAGGCCATGCTCAATAAGTGATCATTCCTCATGGATTGCTATCGAACCATTGCGTCACTTCCGACTGAATGGTTGGATGATGTGAGCGTGGAACGTGTTGTGAAGGGAAATGAACATGCAGGCCCTGGTCATACCCACTTGGTATACATATATGCAGGGACGCTTTACCAGGTGAAAGTTTCCTGTGCCTGCCGGGAGTTAATCTCATGTAAAGTTCTAGTTGTATAATTTTGCGAGAAACCGTCATCTTGAAATTGATGCTCTTGTGGTTGATGAGGCAGGTCAAATTGCCCTAGGTTCCTTATCTCTTGTCATGGGCGCATTATCCCCCGTTGGTCGATTAGTAGTAGCTGGGGACTCGGAGCAGCTGGCGCCGATTCTGAGCGCCCAGTACCCACATTCGCGAGAGCAGTGTCTTTTTGGATCTATTTTGGATCTGTTGATGCAGGGGAGAGAGCCAAAGATAGGAAAGAATGCGGTGATACCTGCATCTCGTGCCTCGGAAAGTGTTGGATCTTCAGACGATCTTTTGATGTCACAGGGGACTGTTATCCAGCTGACGGAAAATTTCAGGTTTGTTTCCGTGCCTCTTTCAAAATCAGAATGTAACGATCAATTACTTGGCAGACTGAATCCCGATCTTGGAGAGTTCATCTCCACTATCTATTCGCGACAATTTAAATCCCAGAAGTTTCAAGCTAAACATATGGCTCTCAGACTTCAGCAAGCAGAAGAGGCTGTCGTTGAGCATCTGTGTGTCTCCGAAGCAATTTGCGAAGCTATCCGACTCTTCCTTGTCTCCTTGTCCAGCATAATGCTTCGTAAATCCCAGGAGATCCTTCATCCCCCTCGACTCCAGCTTCCCTTAGCAGAAACCACCGGCATTATAACAGATCTCGCACTTAGTCATCAGCCCATCTCACTAGCTCTGATTCGTTTGAGGATGATTCCATCGGAGCACATGCCCTATGAGATGCATGTCCACGGTGAGGCCGCTGTAGCGGCCAGTCTGGTCGAGTTCATTATAAAATGTTCACCGCACGATGATATCTTTGTCGCCACTCCCCACCGTATTCAAAGAGAGGCTGTGAAGAACGTATTAGAGCAATCGAGAAGAGATGCTTCACATTTGGATGAAGCCTTTGGCAACTTGAAACTCCATTCCACGAGTGGCAAAGTCACTGTAGACACTATCGAGAGATTACAAGGTATTTTGATCCAGTTGCTTCTGGAAAAAAATTGAAACCTTATTTATCCAAGGCTCGGAGGCCGCGTTCGTAATCTGTCTTTTTTCATTGCCTCAGTCGCATGCAGTAGACCTTGGTTTTCTCTTACAACGGAGAAGACTCAATGTCGCCATCAGCAGAGCCAAATCATTATGTATCCTCGTCACGTCGGATGAGGTTCTACAACCATCGGTAAGGGTATTGGCCAATGAAGATATGGCCAAGGGTTATACATTTCTGAAAGCGTATGAAGCAAGGGCTTGGTCTTATGATCTTTCTGTGGACCTCGATGATCTCCGTGATAATTTTCAGTCTCAGTCTCAGTCTCAGTCTCAGTTTCAATAGTTCGTGATTATATGTAACTTGTCTGTTTCTTTTTTCCCAATCAAATTCTAATTCTAGGTCACTAAATTTGTATCATGTTTGTTGGGGACGTCATATGTAGTGAGACCCCACACAACAGTTTCATTATAACCCACTATGTTCAATCGACCCGAACTCAGCTTCCAACATGACTCACAATGCCAGGACCCTGATGCACCGATTCGACAGACTGATAGCGATGCAGTTGTGGCGAGGCTATCGGCCACTCGCAAAAACTATCTCGATGATCCCTTTGTCAAATACCTCGTACCGAGAGCACAGTTCCAGCAACCACGCCCTCCATTGATTAACATCGGAACATACATTCGCACGAAAGGTATAGACGATCTAATCAAGGATTGGCTGAGTCGGGCAGAAGAGACCGGTAGACAATGTCAGATCGTGAGTTTGGGAGCGGGTAGTGATACGCGATTTTGGCGCATTGCGGTACGAAGTTTCACCATTCAGGAAGAATCGGGTTGATGACTTGAGATATACCTAGGTAGACTGGACGACACAAAAATGTAATCAGGAATTACGTCGAAGTTGATTTCATGGAGGTGACAACCAAGAAAGTGATGTGTATCAAAAGGAGCGAGGAACTCCTCCAAGTCTTAGGGAATCCACATGAGATTAAATCGGGTGAAATTTTTATTTGACCAATATTTGTATCTTAGATACTGAGGCAGTCTCTACGATGCTAGGAAACGGTGGTACGGCACTTCATGCGCCCAAGTATCATCTGTTTGCCGCGGACCTCCGAAACGATCCAGTAGACACCCTCCAGGAAACACTAACGAAGGCTTTTCAAGGATCTACATCAGCGATCCTCTCAACGGAATACCCAACGCTTTTGCTGTTCGAGTGCGTGCTAGCATACATGACGGTTGAGACCTCCTCGTGGCTCCTTCAATGGTTTATAAAGTACTTCTCTACCGGGAGTGACGAAGTTACAAGACCGATTGGGCCGCTTGGATGTATCATATACGAGATGTTTGGATTAAATGATTCTTTTGGCAAGATGATGTTGACCAATCTTCAAGTGAGCAGTGTGCACTACAACTCACCATAAGAGATATTAACATTTACTACCAGGTTCGAAACGTATCACTTCCAGGTGCTGAACCGCTAACGAGTATTGATTCTTTGACTTCACGATTCTTGGACGCCGGATTTCAGGATGCTCGTGCGCTCACATTGAAAGAGATCAGGCGGTCATACATCGAGCCAGAAGAGCTTGTAAGGTGGGTGCTGTTTCGTATTTGTATTTATAGTCATTTGAAGGTCCTGCAGGATATCGAAACTAGAGTTCCTAGACGAAACCGAGGAACTTGACTTGGTTTTAGCCCATTATGCAATTAGTTGGGGTATTCTCATCTCAAACCCTACTGATGAAGGAGCTTGGAGCAAATGGGGCCTCAAAGAAGGGAACGAGCAGAATGAGGACAATAGCTTCTAGTAGTAGCGTTCATCCTGGCTGTCAAGTCAGTAAAGGGATGTAAGAAGTGTATGTATGAATGAATATCAGAGAGAAGAGTTAGAATACAGTGATCAAGCGAAAACGAACAAGCTGAAGCTCGGGCTTTTCGTCATTGTGGGATAATGACACTGATTTTCATCACAGAAAAAAAAGAGAACAACTCACTTGTTTATTGAGTATAAGTCCAAAGCGCCTACTTGGTTTCAAACGTCACACCTTTGTGAAACTCTCGACTTGTCATAGCTCACTCGAGCTTGACTGGACTCGTGTGTCAAGTTCTCTAGATTTTGAGCACTCTTTGCCGGTTCCTCAAAAGAAAGTGAATACTTTATGCCTCGGCTTGGGTTGCTTGACCCTCGTTTGCGCGAATGCCATTCAAACTCCGCTTTGATGCCTGAAATTTAGTTATATTGATCATAATAGGTTCAGCGAGATAGTAATGCCGAATTGCACATATAAGTACAATCAGTTTGTTGACCAATCATGCCCAATTATCAACGATTAGATCAATCAACTTCCCTAAGTACTGTTCAACACATCGGAGGCATAACACATGCAATAGATGGACGAGAACTCTTCGTGACAAAAGCGTCCGGGGAGACGGGAGGAGCCCTACAAATGTCATAGAACAGTCATTATTCATTCCAATCATTTGGCCTCCCCGCAAGGTATCGCCGAAGGATTGATCTCACATGGTCGAAGCTATCACCCAGGCCTCGTGTCGAAAGGCAACGACGGCATCCACATCAGCATCACGATCCGACCTCCATGCCCTTTGTTCAATCGAGTATGCCAGATCAGTGAATGCTCTTGCACAATCATGATGAGCTCCAGGGAACGAGTTAAAGATTTCTCTATGAACCATGATGGTTTCAAGATACTCTCCACTCGTCGTTGGGTACGATTCGAGCTGATTACGGATAGCTCTGAGATACGCACAACCGTAGATCTCGTTTGGTTTGGTTACGGAAGTAGTTTTTATGACTGCCTCGTCCTTGTCAGTATTCGCGCTGCTTTTGGAACTTGAACTGAAATGATCTGATCCTCCGTCTGACTGGAGTGATAGTTCAGGCAAAGCATTACCGCCCAGCCCTCAGAATGACGCACGTGGTAGTTCACCTCATCCATGGGATCATCTTGTATATCCTGATTGATTAATACGGGATTTGGATAACCTGCTGTGGCCTTTGCGGGGTCAGAACAACCCGGTTCTCTCAGCAAAAACCGGAATATAGTAAACTCACTTCTTTTGAGCCTTCTAATCTTAATGTCTGTAATAATTCGCATAGATCCACCCTAAATGGAATCTCCTGAATCTGAATATCCAGATCATATGAGTTAGAAGCTCTGTTTGAGATCTTACGTCTTGGTGAATCACAGGACTATACATGAAATCGCTGTAAATTGGTGGAAATGAGTTAAGGAAGAGGTAGATGGATGCAGTGATTCACCAGATAATGTTTTACTCCGGCTTTTGTACCCCAAATTCAAAAACCCTTACAAGGGCTAGCTACGTCGATTGAAATGGAAGGAACCAGTGCTGGATAGTTATGATCTAGAAAAGGCCCTGAAACCTCGTGTACTGTGCAGCACTCCTGCCCCACGTTCACTTGTAACCCAAAATGGCATCGCCAGCTCCTCAGGCCTAGGTAGAAGAATCCGCCGATCTTCAATCCTCGGGAGAAATACCATCATCCTGACACTGAACTTGCGTGTTGATGTCATCCTAGACCTCTAACCTAAAATGCGAACGAGTGTTTCGAAGGCATCTTGTTTTTGTGTCCTATTGTGCATCACCGTCCATGTTCTGAAATATCTAGGTCAGGTTTCATGGCAACTCAAGTCTCAAGATGTCCCTGCATCACTTGCTCGCTCCTCCGTTTTTATTGTCACAGAGAACAGTGACATCTGCTACAGACTTCGCATGATTGATCTGAGGCAAGTCATAATCCCGTCTACTTGTGGTGGCAGCCAATTGGACGTGCAGTCGCTCAAGGACGGAAAAGTATGTGAGGCAGTCAAGTTGCTACACGAGTGTCCCATTGCAATTACTGAACATCTGACTGGCTGATGCTGGTGAGTAGCAAAACAAAAGAGCGTGTTCGGGGTACAGGAATCGCTTTCAGTGGATGTCGGTGAGGACTTTTTCTCCACATCCAGGAACCATGGCGATTCAATTGCAATTAGTACGTACTAAAATCTAATCACATAGGCATGGATGCACCTAGAATATTGGTAGCCCCCTTTGTTTTGTTCGTCTTACACAGTTAGGATCGCACCATTGGCATCTAAGTGAAAGACTTGAGCTCAGACCAAGTAAAATAGTAAAATAGCATTAAACGTTTTAGATGGAGATAAGATAGGGACTACCGGAAAAAGATCTTGGTATCAAAGCACTGAAACTAGTTATAGGACTAAGCAAATGTAGAACGAGTCATGTAATCGGACTATATTAAAAGACGAACTGACAAGTCCTCTCATCTTGGAAGAAAGCGAAGATCAAGAAGAGAGGGAGAGAAACTCGTGAGCATGTGTTTGAGTGGACACTTGATGTTTTCATGGATAATTTCAGACTGGCCGTAATCTGATTTCGGTCGCGGGGGGTTCACGCTGTGAGCCAGAGGACATGGTTCCAGATCTACGAGGAATTCGTCTCTGGAGCTGTGCATCCGAGACGTCATCCGCGCCATAGTTGGGCTGAAGATTTTGACCCATCCCTGCGCCTTGTGAAGTTTGAGTTAGATGACTTCTTGCATCGGCCGGAATTTCATCTCTGCCATCGTTGTGCTCGAGGTCTGACGGAAGGAGAATAGCGCGATCGATCGCGACGGGCAAGCTTCGGTGGCGTCCACGAAGTATCACACCGCATATGACAAGCTTTGATAAAGGGCGAAATGCACCAGATAAAGAGTAGTTTTGCTAATTGACGTTGAATACCAATGAACGACTAGTTCAGAGAGAATACTCACATCAGTGATGCCGAGGCTGAGCCCGACAGTGCCATAAGCAGAGACCACCTCAAACACTACGATGTTTAGCGGTAATCCTACAGAAAGTAGAGATATCACTTACTGATGTTGAAGACATTGAACCACACATTATTGTCAGGATTGTTAATCTGATGCCGCTGTTTCCGTAAAGATCTTCTCAGCGCAAGTTGGACATTGCTACTAGTTCAATCATTCACCTCGATAATGCAAATCAGAAAAACGGCAATGGCAAGCCACCACATATCTATCAAACATCAAGGTTGGTGATCCATGTCGGAACAAACAGGAACGAACATACCAAAGGCAAGCTGTCTGCGAATGTGCATCGCCAGATAACGACTCCAGACGTTGATCCTACTGGGGCCAAATGGCTGGAACTTCTCTTCCAAGTTGTCATCCTCGTCAGCGAAAACGCCAAGCGACTTTTCTTCATAAACATTGGTTGATCGAACACTGATGAAAACTTGGCTGAACATTCCTGAGGTACTTCTAGAAAACTAACCTCAGAGTGATCGGGTCTAAAGAGGGATGGATCACATTGGGATAGGTCAAGGAAGCAGGAGAAACAGGACACGTACAAATGCTGATATACATCATTACCAAGTAAAGCACCCTGTATTCAAGTAGGCAATGAGGTACAGCACGCAGATCATAAAGCACCTTACTTGACAGCAGGTGCGAGATTGTTCATTGGCACAATTGAAAAACCAGCAGCTCTGACAGCTACAGCTTGAAATAAGCCTGCGGCAAAGCGCGTATTGAGGGAAATCTGCTCGATGACCGTGTTGCCAATGTCTAGGATCATGAAAAAGAACCAATCAATAGCACTGGGGATGGTGATGAGACTTGAGCCACTTGATAGCAATACAAGATAACATACGTAAGTAGAAAAACGATAGTCAAGAGGAACCAGGTTTGATGGGAAGGGAAAAGGTACGTGTAACAGCGCCGAGGGTGATCAAGTAGGAAATGCAGTGTCTCGTTCAGGTGTGATTTCCGGGGTATTAATTTCGTCATGAGCCAACTGCCAAAAATCAAAGATTTTACATTCCACATGAGTCAGTATCACCCACATTAAAAGTCGTAAGCTTGAATGCAGTACTTCGTGAGTTCGTGATTAAAACGTGAAGATTCATAACGTACAAAATCGGCTGTCGAGGAACTTTAAAAGTCTGGATTAAACTTGGATAAATTTTACTCACATAAGCACAATTTCCTCCTAAAATGAGCAACATCAAAAAAACGATCATGGCATATGCCTTTTGATAAGGGACCATCGACTGATCGACCAAAGAGCTTCCAGTATTCGTAAATGCTGAAGACACCTGAAACAGTGAGAACCTGGACCAGATCAAGCAACTGTCCAAAGCAGTGGAGATGCAACAACATACCACACACTCGACAATGGTCGGACCAGGTTCGGAACTCTGAAAGTATCACTCCAGCGCGAAGTCGAGATATAAGGTGCGATGATTGCGAATGAAATAAGCTGAAGACCGATGAAATACTGCAGAAGATTAACCGCCAATATGTAAATCTCTATGCTAGTAACTTACACCTGCGACAAGCCACAATAGAGCATTCAAGGCCCTGTACTCTACCCCACCGAGTTCTTCCAACTGTTCATGAGTTAAAAGATGAAACGCGGAATTGCGACCGACGATGGCATCGAAGCTAATGTAGCGCACGGCCTTGGCGTGGGGAGGGGCATGATGTCCTGCCCTTGTTGACACGAGGGATGTTGCTGCCGGGATAGTGACAGTCCTAGTGAGTCGTCGTTGGAACTTAGGGAACATTTTATTAATAATCGAACTGATTAGCCGGTGAGGCATGGGGAAACCACCGAAACCACGATGCTTTGCGCTTCTTGTCGTTCGGTATGTTCTTTGCGTCTGTGTTGTACTAATCGCATAAGGTGGCCCCAAGGATGATCGGTGTATTGATCCTGCGAAATGACAATAATCATGAATCAGAACCCATCTCGCTATAAGGACACAAAGGCGTACCAAAACCCGGAGATTGTGGATTTTGCTCAATTCCAGAATCTGTGTCAGGGTCATACTCAGCGATGATCAGTTGGTCGGGCTTCCCTCGCGGGCGCTGAAGGTCAGGTGCAAATTCGATGGTCTGTTGCCGAGGAAATCCCCCCTGGTTCCGAACGGCTGAAGTGTCCATCATGGTTTCATACCGATGAATGGGATCTACGTCGCTTCAATTCGAATCAAAGATTTAAATAGCGTAGAATACACACTAGTGGGGGTGACAGGTCTTGAAGGTACACCAGGGGCAGATAACCGCCGGCGACGTCTGGGACATTCACTCTGAGTATTCTGCAGATCTCTATTGCTGATCAATAATACTGCTCACCCATCGCTGCCGCGGGAGGTAGTTTCAGAAACAAATTCCCTGACACCCTCAATCGGTTCAGCCTCTTGAAGTCCGTGGTGACCATTTGGAGAGCCCGCACGTTCGTCACCCTCAGTGATGGCAAATGTTGCCTGCTGCATCCCACCGAGATTTCTTGATGGTGACGCATTTCCCGCAGTAATCCAACCACTCGGATTGACAAGCTTAGGAGCGTCATCCATACGTCTAATCATATCCGGTCTCAGCTTCTTGATGATACTTCGTTTGGGATATCGATCAGAATCACTCCCATCTTGGCTTTCTTCGGTAACATTGTGACCCGGATGGAACAGGGTCGTCATCCAACGAGACCATGGACGTCGTTCTTGTTGCTGAAAATGTTCCTCGCCTTCTACGGGAGGCCTACTACGTGCGTCATCATTTTGCATACCCTTTGCGACAACCATGTGTTCGAATCTACGCGCAAAATAGTGCCTGCCCTCCAACTATCAATTTTAAGCTCTCGAGATAATAGCCAACTGACCTCCTGACGAGAACCATAAACCACGACACAAAAATCTCGAAAAACCTATCAAGACCTATCACCACCTTTGAACGAGAAGCCAATACTTACTGGATGTCCGATTTGCATTTGAATGAATAGAATTACTTGTTGCCACTTGGTCAACGAACTCAAGTTGACAGTCGCCAGTCCGCAAACACACATCGAACTGAAGCAATTGAACAGCGCATCGATAAACGCGACATGGTAGCGCCCATTGCTAGCATAGAAGATCGCCGAGAAGATAAGCGGGGTGACCGTGCTGGAAATGAGAGATGGTCAGCACGCGAAGCATACAATTAAGTTAGAGACGTACAAGTAGATCAGGTGGATACGATAGAAATTGAGTTCGCTCGTAATGCTGGACCATACTCGGACTGGCCATTTGAGCGAGGGAGAGTCGAGATTTGGCATAGGGACGGGAGGAAGGTAGTGGCGGACTTTATAAAGACGGTTTTTGTAGGGAAGCGGTGGAGAATTTTGTTTAAGTGGCTTTTGAGGCCAAAGGACCGTAAAGATCGGTTCAACTGACCAAGACTATTTTAAGGGACGACGAGGGAAAAACAAAGTTGAAATGAACAATCATTCTTAGATTCCATTGAGCAGTCTCGCAAAGACATATAGTCAGTCTCCCAATCTTCTCACGCCCTCTCCCAGATCGTGGAGCAAGAAAATCAGCACATCTAGGATACCTAACTGGAGAACCTATCAACACAACAAGTCTCCGTGGGATACAAGAATAGATAAACTGCTGCGTGGACGAGATATACGAGAGAAAAAAAGGTAAAGGAGGCAAGATGAAAATAACATGAACTAAGTGGAAGATAATACAAAAGGAAAAAAGGTAAAGCCATGATGAGAGTAAGTTATGAATGCAGTAAATGCCAGGGAAGAATAAGAATTAGGCGACTAGTGTTCTACAATAATAACCCAAGAAGCTTATCACCGTCCATCGAACTAGCTATCAGTCGCGACCGCCGTTCCTCAGGGAACTCAACACCCTTAATCATCATAGCAAATAACTGGAACGCCTTGGGTGCGTCAATTGCAATGTCACCAATAATCTCGGCACAGGGCAAAAAGCCTTGTTCGAGCGCATCCTGCGAACACAAATTCTTCGACGCAGCTCGGCCAAACAGGTCAGCCGCCAGCTTTGCATCAGCCTCCTTAGACTCCACAGCACTTGACACAAGTTTGTCTATCAGTTTGCTATGGTGTTGCGCCGGAAGAGCCGTAAAGTAAACCTCGCCCTCGTCCAGGTTCCGAACGGCGAAGAACTCCTTCACGTCCTCTTGAATCTTCTTCTGCGCTTGGTCATCTGTCATCTCCACAGCTGGTGTGGTAGCTTCTTCCTCCTCACTACTCTCTTGGGGTTGTTGGATCTCAGACTCGATAGGTTTCGTTCGAGGTAACAAAGCAAGTTTCTTGCGTTGGGGCAGTGTCTCGGAACCTATGAGTGCAACAAAGAAAGAAAATTAATATCACATTGTGGAGCCTGCAGATGGAATATACTTTTATCAGCTCCAGACTCAGTATTCTGTAGCATCGAGAACATGTTCGAACTAGAGCTTGTCCGAGATATCGATTCTCGCTTATCTTTCTTACTAGTGAATATGCTTCCCGGTCCAAAGGTCGGAGGTGATGGTTTGTTGCTAATCTTGCCAAAGTTGCTCAAATCGACCTTGGCAGGCCGAGCAACATTTCCAGCAACAGCCCACCCATCTGGGTTAGCTGGAGGTTGGTCGCTTCGATCACCACCCCGCCGTGAACCGCCTCGAGACATACTGATCTGTCGTTGTGAGTATTCCTTCTCATGAGCAGCCTTTTCCTTGGCAGCCTGTCAGGGGATGATGAGTAAAAGTAAGTTGCGAGCACATGAATCAGCGTACCGCTTCATGAACCTGAGCGATCGTCGTAGGCGCTACAATGGCTTTTCTCGAGGACCATTTCCTCTCACGCATCTCGATGACATCCTAATTTATCAAGGTTGGCCATGCCTGATCAGCCAAAATAGTAGACACAATAACGAACCTGAAGCATAAACTGCATCCGAGGACTGACATTCTGGCTCTTGGTCAATTCACCCATACGGCGGAAATATACATCCATGTGTGCATGTGCCTTCGGCGTGTCCAAAATCGACCCAACTGTCGTCAGTAACTTGCACAGACTCTCGATCTCTTCCTCCTCAGGGTTATCCACGTTACCTAGAAGCTTCTTCACGCACTCATGCATAATACGTTCTGTCAACATCTGTAGTTTGAACAGTTCTCCGATAAACTTCACGAGACCAAGACCCTGCCGTTTTGCCTTCTGAGCAGCATAGTATTCATCCGAATATAACGCAACTTCTCCATCCTCGTTCTCCTTGTTCTTCTCATTTGCAGCCTTAATCGCCTCGTCTTCTGTGGCTTTAGATGCAGCGGCAGCAGCCGTGGCCTCCTTTTGTACCCAACCCCTCTCGAAATCTTCTTGGCACCTATTCAAAAGGTATTTCCTGAAAAGTTGTCCACCTGCAATTGGTTTCCCATCTGTGTTCTTGATACCATCGTCCTGCACCTTATTACTAATCTGTTCCATCATCTTGCGGCACAATCTGGCGTACATCTCCGACCAAGCAGCTTCATCCGTTGCTTTCTCGAATACCAGTCGAATAACTTGAATAAGTGTCCTGCCATCTTTCTCCTTCTCAGACTTGTTCGCCCACTCAATGATTTGATCGGATATTGAGTCGAACCTCTCCATTGTTAATTTATTGAGCAGGCCTCTTACTTTCCGATCAACAAAATCTGGTGAATCCGCATCAGTCTGGATGGCCCTCCTGTCCCATCGGTTCTCAGAAACTTTGAGCGGGACAACAGACTCAGAGGGAAGCATGGCAAGCGAACTAGCAGTTTGTTGAACAGCCATCTTGCTACCATCACGTGTTTTACCGCGTTGACTGCGAACACGATCTCTATTCATTCCACCTTGACTAGGCGTCCGCTGCATGGGAATTGGCCGACCAAATTGCGAGCCAGCAGGGCCGCTGGCCAAAGAGCGGCTGGCAGCGAGCTGGAATCGCTCTTCACTTGTCATCTTGGATCCTTGAGTTGAAAAATTACCCATCCCCCCACCAGTGAAAGGGTTGAGGTTGCTTGATCTGGGAAAGCCACCTGAACCGGGACCAAGTCCAAGCCCATGACCAGTCGAACCAGAACGTGAAGGAATCGAAGGGCCACCGGAGGCTTGACGATTGCGAACAGGGCCACCACGCTGCATAGCCAAAGCAGATTGATCGAAAGCATCAAGACCAATGGCATCAAGAGGAGGGAGTGTCTCGGGCTTCTCCTTACAGATAGCCATAAACTGCATAAGGAAGTCGCGGTCATACCTAGGAAAGGGTCAATACGAAAGGACCTAAGTTATCATCATCAGGCACTTACCGGAATTTGCCATCCTTGGCATTGGTATTTAACTCTGGTCTGGGACTCGAGATACCTTCTGGGTATTGGACATTATTGATATCGTCGATATTGCGAGCAGTTGCAAGAGCAGAAGGAATTGAAGGAGGGACAGAGTCGGCGTTGGCGAGATCTAAATGACCTGGTCGTTTCCTAAGGGGTTCGTTGAGGGGCTCTGAGGTATTGATACGAAGAGGTTCCTTCGCCTTGTAATTGTCTTTGAGCGCTGAAACGGCATCAAGACTCTCAGGCTCCTCTGTGAGTTCACCTTCTTCTTTTGCCTGAGCCTTGGTAGCCTCTTCGGCCTCTCTAGCTTGGGCAGCTTTCTCTTCCTCTAGACGCCGTCGCTCCTTCTCTTCTTCCTCCTTGCGTAGGCACTCACGCGCTTCCTCCTCTCTTAGCTTCTCCTCTTCCTCCTCTCTTAGTTTCCGCTCCTCTTCCTCTTTTCGCTGACGTTCTTCCTCCTCTTTTCGCTGGCGCTCTTCCTCCTCTTTTCGCTGGCGCTCTTCCTCCTCTTTTCGCCGACGCTCTTCCTCCTTTTGTTGGCGGTCCTCTTCCTCCTTCCGTAGACGTTCCCTCTCCTCCTCTTCCCTCTTGATTCTTTCTTTCTCTTCTTCCATACGAAGACGTTCCTCCTCAGCTTCCTTGCGCGCTCTTTCTTCCTCAGCCTCCTTCCTTATTCTCTCTTTCTCCTCCTCTTCGGCTTGACGTTTCCGTTCTTTTTCTTCTTCCTCAAGCTTTCGAACACGCTCTTTCTCCTCTTGTTCCTTCCGCCGTCGCTCTTCTTCTGCCTTCTCTTTCCTTGCCTCTTCTTCCTTCACCTTGCGCTCAGCTTCAGCAAGCCGTTGGGCACGTTGTTCCAGCGATTCCAGTCTCACACTCTGGCGGACAGGCGTCCCACCGGGACTCCCCTGACGGAACGCCGTAGCTTGCCCATTCGTTGAGGCATTGTTAGCCGGTGACGACGAACTACCTTTAAGATTCTCAATATTGACCTCTGTCCCATCTGCCTTTTTAATCACGACTTTTGTTCGTGGTGCAAATGTAGAGGAATTAGCGTTGAGTCGTGAGGTGGTAGCTGAGGGTGTAGGCGGAGGCGACGAAATGCTACTCATACTTGATGAGGGATGTGTGATGGAAGGGGGTTGGTGAACCGGGTGGATCGGAGATGCGGTTGCATGGGTCAGTGTGGGTGTTCCGGGACCGCCTTGCTGTAAGGGCATTGGAGGATTTCGAGGGGACATCGGAATTCCGGGGTGAGGTGGTCCATGCGGACCGCCTGGAGGATGGTGGTGAGGGTGCGGTGGGTACCATGGAGAATAATACGACTGGTCGTACTGATAACAATCAATGAATAATTGTGTCGACAATAAGTATTCATTACTTACATAATAATTGGCCCATGTGACCGGTATTTGCTGAGGCATGGGCGGCTGCATCTGAGGTGGCGGAGGCATGGCTTGAGGTTGAGTATTATGAGGCATTGGCCCCAATCGAGGACTAGACATGACAGCATTCATTTGTGCTGGGGCACCGTTGGGGGCACCTTGAGAACGTGGGCCAGCGCCATTAACAATTTGGCGTGTAGACCAGGGACCAGGACGAGATGTGGCGGAGGCAGGTCCTGCTTGCGGATGTCGGTAGGGTGTGAAATGCTGTTGAGGGCCGAGTTGCGAGGGCTGTGACGGGGCCGATGATGGATGTGAATGGATGGACGAACCAGGTTGGGCTGATGGTAGGCCAGAGGAACGCAGGGAGGGCGAAGGGGTATCGGAAGGCTGTGTTGAGGCGACAGATGACGGGTTTTGGAAAAGTTTTGCGATGTCGGGTTTCGCAAGCTTGGTGGCCGAAGATATCGATGCAGCAGGAGAGGGGGCAGACGAACTTGTCGTAGAGGCCGAGACTGCCACTGACGGCCGCGATGACAGAGCAGATTTACCATTCACGTGAGTTTCGTGCCTTTCCGCATCGATCGAGCCGAACGACTTGACAACGTCGGACTTTATGGAAGGTGCAGTGGCTGGAGATGACGATATGGATGCAGAGGCATCATCTATCGAGCCAAAGGTCACGGCCGAGCCTAGCAGACAAAAATGAGAAGACATGAGACGACAAGGAGTGACCGCACGGACCTTGTTTTGCGGCACCGAAATTATTTCTGTTGACAGAGACACCATCTGTGATGGGAACACTTGAAAGGGCGCTGGGGCGGCGAGAGTGGGTCTGGATGACTGGGGCGGATGGGGCGGGGGACTGCGAGCGCGACGGGGTGGACGACGACTGGGGAGGGCCCCGGGACCAAGCTGACACCTTTGGGATTGTCGGATTCTTGGATGACTGTGCAGTAGAAGATCTGCTCATTCTGCACTAGAGTGAGCCACAGCGCTCAGGAGGCAATGGCATACGCACGAATGTCGCAGGAAGAGGTCTTTTTTGGTTGATTTTTTTTGCAGAGCTGGGGTTATGGTCGGGAAAATGACCTGCCAGCAGGCGTTGAGGCGGCTGGAAAGGCTGGGAGCTGGAGAGAAAACTCGGACGCTGGACGAGCAATCTGGCGAGTCCTGTGGCTGAGGACGGAGACAACCAACAGTCCACCACCCACAAAAATTCTCAGTTGCATGACCCTGGACACCCCGCTCATGTAATCATCTACACGGGGTCCTTGCAGAGCCACTTGAAACACGCGTTTTGCAGGCACGAGACAATAGAACCGTTGTGGAGCCACACGCATGGCTGACATCCAAGTGCGGGCAACTGATACGGTAGGACTTGTTCACTCAACCGTAGGAGACATTCAGAAATCTGAATTCGGGATCCAAGAGTAGAGACCCCGGGTATTTGTTTCCTCCCGGGATCCTGAAATTCAATACCTATATACAAGCACACATATCTCACTGTCACTCGTACCAGTCGCGATGCTCCGTCGACCGGAGCACTTCCTTAATTAATTTTTTCTCTATGAGGTGACCTGCTCATGGTGGCTCCTCTTTCTACTCAGTTCTGTGCATTGCCACTTGAATAAAAAGATTTGCTAGAAACAATCATTACTACTAAGAGCCGGCCTTGCAAGTTGATTAGATCACAGATGGTCCACCAATCTAATCACGACGACCACGCTAAGACTTGTTTCAATCACATCTTTTTCCACAAATAAGTCACAAAGGTATCAAGGGATGATTTCCACACGGCAGACGAGGCCGGGACAGATACATGGTGGCAGACATTTGTCGATCCAAAGTTTAGTTTACTATCCAATGGGCTTGCATTCTCTTGGAATTTCCTAAAGGGTGTCTACCGAGATCCCAGTTCACTAATCATGTCCCTATCTTATCTTTATCGCTCCAACTCATGCGGCCATGCCCATCTTCGTTAATCGGCCTCGTTTACAATTGCCTTCGACGCCAGGCGTCGGCTTTGTCGAGAGAATGCAGATCAATTACTTTTGCAAGAATCATGGTGGTGCGAGACTCAGTAGTCAGAAGGATTTAGGATAGCATATCAACAAGACCCTTGGAGTGGAAACCTGGAGCACGTGCAATATGCATATGAACCTTAGACTGATCATAAACGTTTCAAGAGTGGGGAGAGTAGTGGTTGTTTCGCGTTTAACGTCTGTGCCATCCCTTGAAACTTTGGACATTTCGGGTCGGAATACAAACTTGAGGATCCCATGCCTAGAGAAACTATCCACAGTTTTAGGAACCGCAGTCAGACGCAACGGACAGGGTGAGGATAAATAACGATGCTTGGCGTGGGACTAGTATGGGGCTAGTAATAACACCTGTCACAGACTAGGACTTGTACAACTGTGAGTTATCCATGCTAATCAGTTTCAGTCTTTCTAACTCTATTCCTGAACGCTCGAGAAGATCCAGGACACTTTTTTGCGGCCACGTATCAAATCCAAACTTCAACTCCTCCAATGCAGGCACTTCCAAGCATCTCAAAAAACTATCTATGCTCGTCCCAAAATTCGATAATATGTGCAGACGCCGCAGTTGCGTCAGCCGTATCGGAATCAAATTTCCCTTTGTTTCATAAAAAGGATATAGCGTGCACGACTGCAAGTTCGGTGATAACCTGAAGATGTCTAAATGCTGCTGCAGGTCCGCCCAGCATGTACCCTTGTACCCTTGGATTTGACTCCAAGGCAACGTGTTCTCCTCAAATTTTACCATAGTAGGGCCCAAAATCACCAAATTTTGCAGGCTAGGTGCCTGGACAGAGAACCCTCCAATGTCCTTTCCAAGCCAAGATGACCAAACCTCGAGCGTCCGTAAACGCAACAACGGGAGTTGAAGAATCCCACAAAACATCTCATGCGAAACATTTGTCCTGAGTCTCCAGCATCTTCTCAACATTCCCTCTAGCTGGTTCATCAGCTCCTGATCCAGTATCTCCGCACAGGCTGGATCCACTTCCAAGTTTATCGCCACCTCTATTGATCTCGAGCCCTGCAGCCACAAATGGAGAGATGCTTTCAACCCTTCCGTTAACCGTGGAATTGTATCAAGCACAAGGGAAAACGATCTCCAGAGCGATGGTGTTTCTAGTACCAATGTCCGCCAAGAGCAACACACATGCCCCAAGGTTATTGGTGACCTCCACCCATTGCGTCCGCCAAATTCGGCCGCATCGTCTGAATACCCCTCGTTTGTACTCAAAACCAACTCGAACACGAGTACCAAAATTTCAGACGGGATTTCGTTTATCCAGCATGTTGATGGGGGCACTGTAAAAGCTTTCCTTTCCCTCGGATGTTTGGACTGCAGGCCTGAAACTTGCATTTCGTCGTTACTCGTATATTGTCCCAAATGAAAATCATCGCTGTCGTCTCGATATGCTTCGTGTGAAGGTACTTTAGCAAGGTTCATCCACCTGCCTTCAAGTTTTTCTCTCTCATCTATCTCGTTTTCCCAGTGATTTTTATCCAGCTCCCCCCGGATGCACTGCAATCTACGATACAGTTGTTCTATTTGTTTGGCAGTAGTCATTGTCGGAGTGCTGGGCGCGGAATCTTCGTCGGAGGATTCTATATTTTCTTCGTTGTTCCAGCAATCGTATATGGCAGTCTCCTGTTCCGAAAACATGACTCAGATGAATATAGATCCCTCTGTGTGGGAGCATACGCACCATTTCCTCGTATCAAGAGCCCCAGTCCTGACTGGAAGAGCCAAGTAAGACCGAATACCTCAGGGAATGACACCGGAGAAGCACAGAGTAGAGTAAAGAACGCAGGAAGTCCTTCTAGGGACAAAAGACTCAGTTAAATATGTCCAGCAGTAGACTAACTACATACACACGCACGCGCTAATCCAGATCCCAATGAAGTAGACAGAGGTATGTCCGAGGCGTTTGAGACCACGTCGATCTTCCTCCCTGCATCGAGTATAATTTCCTTCCGATTCCGATCTTTAGAATTTAGTGGTCCGCTGGCAGGTTCATATTTACAACCACACTTGCTTCGGTGCCATGCATAAGCTTTCTGGTGTCACTATTGAGCCTTGATTATTCCTTGACAGACAATCTTTCCATAATGACAATGACAATAATGACATTAGGATAAGAGATCGCAGCAGACTAGACCCTTGATGGGTTTCAAACCCTGACGAAAACACAGGAATGCTATCGTAAAAACTGTCATTCCCGACAAGGGTCCAACTATAAAAAAATCTTGACTGTCGGAACATGGTATTCGTTAGAGCCTGTTCAACTACGAGGCTATCGAGTTTATGAGAGGCGGGTTTATAAAAATGAGATCATCTGTTTCAAGTATGTGCTTCAGTGATGCTTGGCATCTACATGAACGAATGATTTGCACAGCTTTGGGACAGTCTCAGCCTGTGCTGCGCTTCGGAATGGACGGCTAAAATACACCCTTCCCCGGTGATTGATAGCTCGGACCCGAATGTCCCACTTCTCAAGTACAACCGTTCACACGTCTTTTGATCATGAGGAGTTGTAAAAATGGAGTTGAGGTGTCCGGTATGCTAACTTGGACTTGATGAATCACTCTGGCAGTGGAGGTGTGATACTTGAAAACAGTCTTGCTTTAGCCTTCCCAAATTTGTAACGCTCAAATGCAGTCTGCACTTTGTTTGTATTTGTATCAACCACAAGCCAAGACACGGTATGGACAGACCCCCACAATGACTATCTATAGACTCAAGACAAATTAAGGGTAGTGTCACAGACTTCATTCAGTTATATCTCTGCTGTCAAGAAGCTGATCACAATGATCTTATTAGAAAGCTCTAGACCTTTCCAATTGTGCACAAAGTGTCTTTGAAGTACTCAAAACACCTTCATCAGATGCTAAAATAGAGGTGGTAAATTGTTGCCAGTCCACTAGGTTTTACAATGAGTAGCAGGGATAATATAACACTGTAGAAATACTGAGTAACAATATTCAGTCCACAATGTGAAATATTCCCAGTCTTGCTCCACAATTCTGAGGTACACAAACAGCTAAGCAACAATGGGGGGGTACGGGAAACGGCCTAAAAATCGACCCAACTTTACGTTTTTTCACAGCAATGAATATTTGCAAGATGGAAATAAACATATGTTCAGAAAGATATATCCACAACACTAGGAGTATATAGGCATGGAGCATCAAATGTAGAGTGAGGCATGCTGATATCCTACTGATTCACTAGAGCCAAATACATACAAATACTGGCTCGCAAGACCAAAATTTGCCACTACTAGGGGCTATGGACCCCTTCAAAAAATGGCCTTACCAAGCTCCAGTATGGGCACCGGGCAAGGAACCTCTACCACCTGGCTTCACAGAAGAGGACCGGGCTGTACTTATACAGCAGTTAAAGTATCAGAACATAATGTCCATGGTTATGGAATCTTGTGCTGCTAAGACTGTCATAGCTGGGACCGTAGGTCAGTGTTCGCATCTTACACATAGCTTGGGCTCATTGTATCCGGAGCTGTGGCTTGTAGGATTTGGACTTGGTGCTTTCTTCTCACTTATGTCTGCTTCATTCGCATATGAAGATCCCCTACTTCGACAGCGATCACAGGCGGGCATGAACACGACGCAGAAGGCTAGTCAGATATTTAAGGAGATGGGAAGAGGAATGTATTCGACTGGCAAGGGGTTTGGAAAAGTTGGAGCACTATTCGCCGGGATTGAGTGTGTGATCGAAGGGGTACGTTTACACCAGATTTTTCGTGAGGGATGTTTTTAGCTCCAAAAAAACCAGTATCGTGCTAAGAATGACATTTGGAACTCGATATCGTCAGGATTTCTTGCTGGTGGCGTTCTTGCGCGGAACTCCGGACCTAAAGCAGCTTTTGGTGGTGGTCTCGCGTTTGCAGCTTTCTCTGCGATCGTTGATGTTGCATTTCTTCGGAGAGAACCTGCAGAGTATGTTTTCATTCACATACATTCCTGAGCTGAGCTGATTTTGATTTACCTAGGGAGGATTGATAAAAATTTAGACTTGATAATCTTCACTCCATTTACCCATGCTTACTAATTTATTACTAGATATCTCTGTCGCAATCGCACTGTACAATAGTAGGAAACTAGACACCATATCAAATGTCCTTGCTACATGAACTACTACTTGATTGGGTATTCCCTCCGATAGTGAAGTTTCTACAGGACAATCCTCAAGCTTTTTGCTTCCAGGACAGTATTGATAGTGTAGCTATCAGCCTCTGTCTCCCATGATTAGTGTTTCTCCTCTTTCTTTCCTCTCTTCTCCTCTCTCCTCTCCTGTTCTTTTCCTTTTCTTCTTTCTCTCTCTCTCTATGTATTCAACTGGACTTATCTGCCACAGACTGCTATCAAACACCATGTAATAAACTGATGATTTTTTTAAAAAAGGGGGGCCCAAGATAAATTTGATAGAAGACATCAGTAGCATGATAGACTGTTGATCAAACAAGGAGCATTCTGTCTGTCCTAGTAAAGCTTGTGATAAAACTCCGTGAGAATCAGATTCCGGCATCACCTGTTCTTCCAAAAATTTATACTAGTAATCCACCGCCCCCGCCCCGTTCATCTACTTTTGAACAAGTCTTGCATGTCCCATGCGCCAACCTCTGGACAAAGATTTATCTAAGAGCAAGAATTCACTCAATGTCCGACTAACAGAGTCTGCTGTTTTTCTACGTTCAAGCAATTCAATACACGGCAATACCCATTCAGAAGACAAACCTTCTATCCTACGTGGCTTACTGATTTTGTTTCTCGCAAAACCGACCAAAATTTCTAGGATAGAGATTGAGTTAGTGGGGAAGACGGAAACGGCATGGCCCGAAGGTTAGCTCGTAATTTCTCTGATCTGATTATTTATACACCCTGGTTCATCCACTCTTCTTCAAAGGCATTGGAGCTCGTAGGATTGAAGTTGCTGAAGAGCATTGCTTTTTCCGTGCATATACCACTTTCTTTGAGGCTTCCAAGGCACATTCTCGTAGGGCTGCCTCAATAGGACCCGGTATTGCGGCGCAGGATCATGATTTACATCACGACGATTGGGAGGAGCAACATCCTAATACTTCCCAACACACCAGAAATCATGCCTATCAGGAGGGTGTCAACAGTAATCATACCCCCGACGGGGACTTGGCTTCGCGAGGTTCACGCCAATTTCGCAATGCCAGCGTTGATGTTCCTCACTACCAATCCAACTATGTCTCTCAGCGTGAATATTTCTCTGATGCTCCACCTTATTCTGCTTTGGCTTCTACTCCTTTATCAAGCAATCCCCAATCTGCCCTCTCTTCCCCACATCCGCTTAGCCAAGACCCGAATTCCGCCCACAGTCTAGAGGAATTTCGTACCGCTCTGGATAGAAGACACTATACACCGAGTGAGAAGCATACCTTGGTTCCCTAGTAATTAACATTCTAATCCTTTCCATAGCTTCGCCTGCGTTGACCCCATCACAAACCAACAGTCCAGCACGACACGAGTTTTCCGCGCGACACGTTACGGACGGTGCATCAGATGATAACTACATGTCAACGTCAGAGCAGGCTGGCAGTCCGAGAAATGTGAACAGAGGTTCCCTCACACCCCGATCATTAACGTCTGATCACGATCGAGTAAGGCTCAACCGGTTCAAACTAGCGAGCGTCTCGCAAGCTCTGATGGATGTTGTTTCTCCCAAACTTCCACGCTCTCGAGAGTTTTCGAGAGATGACCATAGTAGTGTTGTGAGAGGACGGACAAGGGACAGGCGATCTAACGCGGAACTGCCGGCTCCACAATTTACGGAGGCCGAGGGTAGAACATTGAGGCCAAAGGGTTTCAAAGAGCATCATATATTTGACAAGTTTGGGGAGATATTGCACTTAGATGATCCCAAGGTGCACAAAGACGCAGGTCGAGGTTGGAAAGAGTTCAAGAAGGGTCAGCTCTTTTGATTTGATCTATGAAAATGGAAATAACCTGCAAGTATTTCCAGGCATCTATACGTATCCAATATATTTTCAGATCCCAGCAGATTCGCCACCAACAATGCTTTGTGATTACGGCGCTGTTTCATGGCGCTTACATGCACATGTCCATCGCCCAGGAGCGTTCAGGCATAAGTACACTGCTGAGCGTCCTGTAATCGTGGTCTCATCCCCAACAGATGATGATATCGAGGAGACAGAGAATATCATCATCGAGCGACACTGGGATCATCAGTTGCAATATCTCATCGCTGTTTCTGGTCGAAGTTTTTATATTGGCGGGACACTACCTGTGACTTTCACTTTGATGCCTCTATCAAAGGCGAAAGTCTATAGGATTGCAGTATACCTTGAAGGTAAGCTCATCTTAATATCATCTTCCTTCTCTTACACTTTGGAAAATCCGCATCCACTGAAGAGCACACCGAATACTATATCAACATGTGCAAACTCGCTCGCGCAGATCCCTCCTCTCGCATTGAACTTCTCTGCATCCGTAACGAGGGAAGAAACGCTTCACATGTGTTGCCTCTAGAATCAGATGATCCTGAAGCATTTTATGAGTCCCCTTTGTTCACAGCATTGTCTTCTCAGCTCGAGAACAATGCCGAAATCTCAGAGTTAGTTTCGAGTTTTATGGGACCTGGACCTTGGAGTTTCCATCTAGATCTAAAACTTCCGGACTCATGTTCGATGATAATGCCGACAAATAAAAACAAACGAGCAAATATGGTCGTTAGTCATACGTTGAAGATCATCCTCAGGTTGGAAAGAGGCGATAACCAGTCGTTGGATAAAGATGGGCGAAGGAAACTATTCGACATTGTTGTGCAGACGCCAGTGCATATTCTTTCTGTGAATTTTTTCTGTGACGCAGATAGAATACTCGTCTTACCATCTTTCTAGTGTCGGTGCAATCCACAATGGTCCTCTCTGCCTCGTTATTCCGAGTCATTACACCGGGTTGAGCACGTTATTCAGGGCTGTCCCTGCCGCACGCCCCAAGATCTTCACTCTGGAGCAGAATCATATCATCGTCCGAGCATGTATCGGCCAAAGTTCGAGCATACAGCTTCATACGACTCAACAGACTCCAATGTCTCCGCAGCGGATGACCAGGCAGTGGACCCAGTTTCAATGGCTTCATTAAGACGCTCTGATGATATAATTATTGCAAATACCCTTTTTGAAAACCTGGTCTCCGGGCAGCAGAGCGAGGCAGGTGAGAGGCCACCCGCATACGAAGCTACCTCAGTCCAGTCGCCGGTGCTGGGAACTCTTGTTGACGCGGATTAGCTGTTTGATGAGTTTGCATAATTCTTCCCAAATTTCGGACTTTTCCAGTTCACAGGATGTTGTTTGCCTAGTGCTTGTTCATGCCTCAAGATTGCTTAATTTTGTGATTGTTTGTAATCTTTTGGATATATGTATACGAACATTTAAAAGTATAGATGTACGTTTAAATTTGAATTTGTCACTAATAAACATCGTAACAATCATTCTCACCCAGAAGTCCCTCTTGACACGTAAATGTCTTCGTTTGGCTTCGTAAAGCCCCGTGGGGGTAGTCTTCGCAGAAGTGAAAGGTAACTTTCTTGTTTTTGGTGCCCTCTGCTCCCCTCTGTCGTTGCAATTCTCCAGACAACTTTTACTCCGGTGATATTTGTTATAGACAGCCTATGATCACGATGTCTACCTTGTGATGAACTAACTGGGAGGGAGGACCTCGCGATTCTGAACGGTGGCCACGATGAACAGTTCGTTTTGGATTGACAAGCAGGAAGTTTTTGGCTCTCTAGGGTACTTATTTTGGGCTTTAGGTGATAAAAACGAGTCAGAGGGAGGGCTTGTAAGACTGGTGGCATCGGTGCCACAGGGCGGCGTTCTCTGTGGCTTGATATGGTCGTGATCCCTGGTTGGTTCCTCTCTAGAGCAACAGAGTTGTATCTCGCGATTGATCGGTAGGTAGGAGTAACATTTGAGAAATGCTGTAGTAATAGCCCTTTTATTGTACCGTGTTGAAAGTAGTAACGGTGAGAGCGATAGAGCTGTTCGAACTGATTGTTAGGAAGTCAGCTTGAAAAAAATGAGAAAGTGCTAACAGGGTTATCTTGATTTCTGTATAGCATCGATTTTTGTTCATCATGCAACATGCTGGCACTATACCGTACACACGACCTCTTGCTGCGTTGTTTCTTTCGTTCTTCTTTGGTATGAAAGTGAAATGCGAATCTGAAGACCTTGAGTGTTTTACGTCTCATACTTCCCCTCGCTGGATTCCTCTTCTCATCATAGTCCAAAACTTTCATGTAAGACAGACGATTTCGTCCGCCTTTGCACCTTCTAGTACTCGGTTGAGATCCCATGAAGATGTGCTGGACGTTGTAGAAAATTAGGGGCGTAGAGTCGACTCGTCAGAATTGTGAAGGGAATGATGGTAAAGTGATTGCCACAAAGAAAATATATGTCATTTTATACCTAAATGCCCGATTCAACACTAACCGTAACTAATGGCAGGGTTAATACTACTTACCCAAATAACTGATGAGTTGTGGTCTATCGGTAGGGCTGGATACAATAGATGAAGATAGTGGACGTGACACAAAAGTGGGTCCAAGCTACACTATCAACAATCACTAAACAGGAACGTCGGTTTGTGCCACTCATAAAAGCACTGCATTCCGACATGGGTTCACAATAGACTT
>Ga0153942_1000125_pt1 | contig 26445 bp, 21 predicted proteins | sample TSNJ026MetaG_FD_104731 | JGI IMG/M metagenome (GOLD analysis project Ga0153942, IMG submission 104731) | Attine ant fungus gardens microbial communities from New Jersey, USA - TSNJ026 MetaG | ecosystem: Host-associated > Fungi > Mycelium > Unclassified | place: USA: New Jersey, Brendan T. Byrne... | reverse complement strand
GATTATAGCTGCTATCGAAGAATATAACTCCAATGCAATTATCGCCAGCTCCACATCTGGCATTCTGGTCAGCAAAATCGCTGCCAACGCTAAGCATCCAGAGAGGATAATCGGAACTCATCCATATAATCCCGTTTATTTGGTCCCTCTGGTGGAGATTGCGAAGGGTGACGAAACAGCTCAGGAAACCGTTGATAAAACTGTGTGTTTTTATAAGGAAATCGGGAAAGAACCGATCGTGCTTAAAAAAGAATGCCCTGGCTTTATTTGCACACGTATGCAAATCGCACTGAACAGAGAAGCTCATTCTTTGGTTTATAAAGGAATTTGCTCGGTAGAGGACGTCGATAAGGCGGTAACCTTTGGCTCCGGACTACGCTGGGGGCTTTTAGGGCCGCATTTGCTTCAGGAGCTAGGCGGAGGACTTGGGGGTATTCGGCATCAGCTAAAGCATATCGCTCCCACACTTAAGCCGTGGTTTGAGGACATGGAGACATGGACCTGCTCGCCTCCCGAGTATGAGGAAATTGCACATGAGGGAGTAATGGAGGAACTAGCCCATAGAACGCCTGGAGAGGGACAAGATCAGGAAGGATTAAAGCGATTCCGGGACGAGGGTTTGGTAATGCTGCTAAAGTATCACGGGAAGCTGTAAGAAAGGAAATGACATTATGGAAAACAAGGTTATTATTTCAGCTGCCCTAACAGGAGGACAGTCATCAAAAGATAAGAACCCAAATGTGCCAATTACGCCTGAAGAGATTGCGGAGTCTGCTTACGCGTGTTGGAAAGAGGGCGCTGCTATTGTTCATCTACATATGAGAGATGACGCCGGGAAAGGTACAATGGATAGGAATCGGTTTGAAGAAACTATCAAATTGATCCGGGCGAAAGGCTCCGACTTGATTATTAACTGCTCAAACACAGGGGAAAGAGGCGCGCCTTGGGCGAGACGCATGGAACACTTTAAAACTGTGGATGGTATTGAAATTGGCTCTTACGATATTGACACCATGAACTGGGGTATGGATTGGATGTTTGAAAACCCGGGTTATTTCCTTCGGGATTTAGCTGATGTTTATCGTGAAAGGGGTATTAAGCCGGAAGTAGAATTATTTGATGACGGAATGCTGAGTATCGCCAAATCTTATGTGGACCAAGGCATTATTCAAACACCTGTTTTTTGCCAATTTGTTATGGGGGTTACCGGCGGAATTGAAGCCACGATGGAAAATCTTCAGTATCTTGTAAGCCGCTTACCAAAGGGATTTATGTGGTCTTGCACCGGCGTTGGGAACAATCATTTGCCGATGATGTATGCCGCGCTCGCTTTAAAAGGTCATATCCGTGTCGGATTGGAAGATAATCTGTATTACGGAAAAGGTGTGATGGCCAGTAATCATGAGTTAGTGGCCAGAGCTGTACGGGTTGCAAGAAATTTTGGCAGGGAAACGGCTACTCCTGCGGAGGCAAGAACAATGTTGGGGATTAAGCCTTTTAAACAGTGAGGGGAGTAATATCGCTATGTCTAATAAAGTAATAATAAGTTGTACGGTGAATGGCTGTTATGAAAGCGCGAAGAACAATTCTCCGCAGTGTATCGCAAACAGTGTTTATGCGGCATGGAAAGCCGGGGTATCTATTTGCCGGCTATGTATTAATGATGGCAAAGGGAATGTCCTTCTTAGCAAAGAACAGCTTGTTGAGGCTATCCGGCTAATTCGTGAATTTAAGGAATGCGACATTGTTATTGCATGCGACTCTTTTGGTGAAGCGTCTTTGGATGGGGATACAGGCGCAACGATTTTTAATACTGTCGAAGGAATTGAGATCGGCACATGTACTATGGGAACAGTTAACTACGAAGGCGATTCACCCATTTATAATACTCCTGGCTATCTTAAGGAACTAACAGCTACATTTAAAGCTAAGAATATTAAGGCCGAGTGCAGAGTGTTGGATATGGGAATGCTTGGAAACACCAAATGGCTGCTTAAGTCAGATTATCTTTCCGCGCCGCTTTTTTGTCAGATAGCGATGGGGATTGTAGGCGGCATTGATGATACCGTTGAGTGTTTGTTATATATTGTGCGCAATCTGCCGGCCGGAACCATCTGGTCTGCATCAGCGGCCGGAGACGCACAGCTGGCAATCATTTATTCATCCCTCGTAATGGGCGGCAATATCAATATTGATTTGGTTGCCGATGATAAGTGTATAGATGTATCGATGATTAAACGTGCCGTTGCTGCGATTAAGGAATTTGGGAAGGACACAGCAACTGGAGCTGAAGCAAGAGAAATTTTGGGAGTAACACCTTATGCGCGCTAAGCGCGTTGAGAAAAACACCCGGTCGCAGAGCGGCCGGGTGTTTTATTTTTCCTTTCGTCATTGTGGGCTTGACCCGCAATCCCCCACCCTCTTCCGTCATTGCGTGCATTGGTAAGCAAAACTTCCTTTGTCATAGCCATTTCGTGTCATAGGAAATTGCTTTGATTCCAAACTCTATTTACAGAGTTGCCGTTGACGACTATGTAGAGAAGGGATTGCGGGTCGAGCCCGCAATGACGAGGCGGATGGCTATTGAACAGGTTAGTGTGAGCAGCAACTTATTTTTCATCTTATTTTTCAGCCTCTTTATTTTTCAGGAAATTTATTTTTTATGGCAATTTCATTCATTCTGACGTATAATTATTTAAAAAACGAACAGAGAGGTAACAATGCCATACTTATTTGAGTTAAAAAGAGAGTTGTTGGATTTGGGCTATCTGGAAATGGACAACACTCTTCAAGAGCTTTTTAAAGACCGGAATGAAGTATTAATTGAAAAAGATGAAGATAATGCCGAAAAGCGCCGCTTTACGGTTAATTTTCAGGACAATGTGATACAGGGCAGAGGCATTAAGGGATTTTTCGCCCCAATAAAGGCTGAACGCGCGTTTATCAAGCAGACCGGTGAGAATGAATTCAAAATCTTCCCCTTTAAAAATGAACCGTTAAACCCTGGGCGTTTTGACACGGACATAGACAGGGTAAACCATATCCTGGAAATGATGGGCAGTTTTCAGCAGACAGACGAGCGGTGGTTCAGCACGTTTAATAACGCCAAGCAATTTATCAGCGCGGCAGGCAGCGACGAGCTGATGTGCCTCAATCAGCTTCAACGGCTTTCCATGTATGAATATCAAACGAAAACAGTCTTGAAGGTATTCAATACCTTTAGAGGGCGGGTGCTGTTAGCCGACGAGGTCGGCCTCGGCAAGACCATTGAAGCGGGAATGGCCATGACAGAATACATAATGAGGGGCTTGGTCAAAAAAGTACTTATTCTCGTTCCCGCTTCTCTGGTAGATCAATGGTATCATGAAATGAAAACCTTGTTTAATCAGGATTTTATCCGTTCCGACGACCCGGCTTTTAAACGCCTGGGCCAGGACGCCTGGGAAAAGTATAACAAGGTCATCGCGTCTATTTCCTCCGCTAAGCGCAAGCCGGCCAGCGAAACCATTGCCCGGCTGAAATACGACCTGATCATTGTTGATGAGGCCCATCATCTGAAAAACAGGAAAAGCGTTGCCTGGCAATTTGTAAACAGCTTGAATAAAAAATATATCTTTCTGCTCTCAGCAACTCCGGTGCAGAATAATCTGGAGGAGCTTTACAATCTGATCACCCTTCTGAAGCCGGGACAGCTGAAAACCTACAGCTATTTTAAAAGAAATTTCGTAGGCGATAAGGAGGGTCTTAAGGTTAAAAATAATGAAAGACTCCGCGCATTATTGTCCGGCACCATGATACGGAACAAAAGAAGCGATATAGACGTCAAGTTTACCAAGCGGTTCGCAACCACCTATAATCTCAGCTCTTCGGACAGGGAGCAGGCTCTGTATGATAAAATCAGTTCCTTCATTCGTTCCAAATATGACGAAGGCAATAAGGTATTTACCCGTTTTATACTCAAAAATATGCAGGAGCAAATGGGTTCCAGCTACTATGCTATCGTAAAGTCACTGGAAAACTTCGCGCAAAACAAAAGCCTTACTCCGGAAGAAAGCAGCTTGCTTATGGATTTCACAGATGAAGCCAATGAGCTTGCCGCAATGCGTAATACCGGCGCCAAGCTGCAGCAAATGCTTAAAATTATTGAGGATTTTAAGGACAAGCTTCTTATTTTTACCAAGTATAAAACGACCCAGGAGTATATTGTAAACTTCTTAAACGACGCCGGCATATCTACGGCTATTTTTCACGGCAGCTTAAGACGCCGGGAAAAAGAAGACCAAATACGGTATTTTAAAGAAGACGCCCGGGTCTTAGTCAGTACCGAAGCTGGCGGCGAGGGCCGGAATCTGCAGTTCTGCCACGGCATGATCAATTATGACCTGCCTTGGAACCCCATGGCAATTGAGCAGCGCATAGGCCGAATCCACCGAATCGGCCAGCAGCAGGATGTATACGTTTATAATTTGTCCGCCAAGGGCACGCTGGAGCATTACATACTGCAAATACTGGATAAAAAAATCAATATGTTTGAACTGGCCGTAGGAGAGGTCGATATGATTCTCGGCGATATGGAGGAAGCGGAGGATTTTTCCGACGCGGTAATGAATGCTTGGGTTCGCTCGGACAGCAGCCAAAAAATGGAGCAGGAAATAGAAATCCTGGGAGACCGGCTGCTTGAAAACAAGCTCCATTATGAAAAAATCAAAGCTATAGAAGATAAGCTGTTTGCTGAAATATAGGGGTGCATCATGAATTTACAGGAATTTGTTTCAAATACGGTCGAGACCCTGGGCGGGATAGTTTTACCCTTGGAATACGCGCTATGCCAGGTTTTGTTACCCGATAAGTACGCCGACCGGTTCCAAGGACGCACCGAATTAACGCTTGCGTTTGATTTTGAAGTGGCGGAAGAAAACCCGGACGCCGAATTCGTAACCTTCGGCAGCAATATCCTGTCAGAGGTGATCGATATTGTTAAAACCTCTCCGGAATCCACCATCCGGTATGTATCCGCGGAAAGGCTGGAGCTGTCCAGCCCGGAGGAAAAAATTAAACGGATGATTGATGATAAATGCTCGCTGGAATTAACTTCCAAAGCACCGGTCATGGGATTGTGGGGGCTTTTTGTCTTTCATCTGCATTTTATGTCTGACGAAAGCTTTGAAAATATACAAGAGGTGTGGGTAAACCTGCTGACAGGAGAAGTGGACGACGCCATCGTAACCACTAATGTTTTCTACGAAACGAACCGGCTGTACCCCTACCCCTACGCGGCCACAGCCGGCTTAGACAAAGCCTTTGAGATTGCCTGGCGCTATGTAAACAATGACGCGGAAAAACAGGCTGCAAAATACACAAGCCCCTCCAAGATAAAGGAGGAGCTGAACCGGATAGAAAATTACTACCAAGAGCTTTTGCTGGAAAACCAAAGAAGGGCAACCCGAAAGGGCCTGTCTCAGGAACGGGTCGAGGAGCTGGAGTCTAAGTCCGCCGCCCTGGAATTGGAAAAGACCAGGCAAATGCAGGAAATGAAGGATAATCTGACCCCGAAAGCCCGGATAACGCTTTTACAGGGGATCACCTATCATATTCCTCTTATGGAGCTGAAATGCCTGGTAAGTAAGCGGTTGGAAAAGGCAGAGCGAGTATTTTATTATGAGCCGCTGTATAAAAGGTTGTTTGAGGTTCCCGCGGCAGGACGGTGAAGTTTTTTCTACATTATTCCGTTTTTCTTGTACTCTTCCAGCTGCTCGACGGTAAGGCCGAATACCTCTTTGTTATGCTGACCCAGCATAGGCGCAGGTGCGTCAACCTTGCCCGGTGTCCGTGAGAACTTGATCGGACAGCCCTGAATACGCATATCCCCTATGACAGGATGATTTATATCAACGATCATTTCTCTTGCGGCAATATGAGGATGATCGATAGCCTCTTGCATATTCATAACAGGACCGCAAGGGATCCCGGCGTCTTCAAAAAGCTTTTCTATGTAAAACTTGCTTTTCGTTCCGACCCATCCTTGAATGATATTATCTAAACTGCCCTTGTAGTTTTCACATCGCAGTGTATTAGTCGAATATAGTGGGTTTTGCGACAGCTCTGGCATACCAATAGTATTGCAGAATTTCTCAAATAGCTTGTCATTGCCTACGCCTATGGCAATATAGCCGTCGTTTGCCTCATAAATATCAAAGGGCGCGATGGCTGGGTCTATATTCCCTTCTCTTTCCGGTATTTTACCGGTCATAGTGGTTGTAACTATGGCGTTTTCAAGCAAGCTGAATATTGTATCCACCATAGAAACGTCTATATGCTGTCCTTCGCCGGTAAGCTCTCTGTTATAAAGGGCCATCGTGATACCCAGGCACAGATGGACTCCCGTTACATTATCGGCGATGGAAGGCCCGACCTTTGTTGGAGGAGACTCCGGAAAGCCGGTGATATTTACGATCCCGCCCATAGCTTGAGCGACAATATCATACGCCGGCCGGTGTGACAAGGGCCCATATTGGCCAAATCCTGATCCGGAAGCATAAATGATACGTGGATTTAGCTTCTTTAGTGTTTCATAGTCTATACCTAACTTTTTTGCTACGCCTACGCGATAGTTTTCGACAACAACATCGGCATCCTTAGCCATGTCGTAGAATAGCTGTTTTCCTTCCTCAGACTTTAAATTAAGTGTAACTCCCTTTTTGTTCCGGTTCAAAAAGGCAAAATAGCCGCTTTCTCCGCTTTTTTCATCAAGGGGGCCCCAATTTCTTACCTGGTCGCCTGCCAGAGGTTCTATCTTAATTACTTCCGCGCCGTTATCCGCTAATAATGTAGTACAAAACGGACCGTTGTACGCATGAGTTAAATCCAATACCTTAAGCCCATCAAGAGCCTTCATAAGCATCTCTCACTTTTTATAAATTTTATGGTCAAACAGCCCAATAGCTATAATGATCTCCGTTCAACTCTTTTTTGATTTTACCTTCGTATTCAAGATAAGTCAGATGAGAGGCTGTCTCACCGATAGCAAACCATTTCTGAGCCAACGGAAAATCGTCCCACGATTTTGATCGTATAGACCACTTCATCCTCGACGCAATTTGGTTTCCATTTTGATATGGCTTACTTTTTACAATCTCATATGCGTTGTTCAGCCTCTGTTGATGATGGTTCAATAATCCGCCGATGCGGTCAAGCAGGTTTCCTTCCGCGCTGCGATGCGACGCATACGCTTTTGAAACGTCCAGGGTACTTACTTTTTTCAGGCTGTCCAAATAGTTTTCAAGCGAATTCGGAACCTCAGGCCATGCTGATATGTTAGGCGTAATATCGAACAAAACATGATCGCCCGTTAATAAAGTCGATTCATGTTCAAGATAAATACACATATGTCCGGGAGTATGCCCCGGAGTCTCAATAAACTGCAGCTCATAATCTCCAACAGTCATTACATCTCCATCATTTACGAAGGTATAATCATAGCGTTTTGTTGGCATATCCACCTTAGCCGGGTTAACCTTGGCAACACGTTCAAGGTCTTCTTTGGGAAAGCCTGACTTGACAAACAAGTCATTCATCAATACCCAATAATCATCATCAAGATGTCTGTTCAGATATTTTGCGTCGGTTTCGCCCATGTATATGGTGCGGTTCGGAGATATTAGCTCCGCTCCTAGTCCTGAGTGGTCGGAATGAAGATGTGTAAGAAAAAAATCAGTTTTATCGAGCTCAACATGCAATTCCTTAAGCTGCGAGAGGATCGCCGTTATGCATATTTCTCTGTTAAATCCGGTGTCAATCAACAGGTTTCTGTCTTCAGAAATAAAAAGATAACTGTTGAGCTGCCTAAGCGGATTATTGGGAAGGGGTACGTCTAACCGGTAAAAATTTTTTAATAATTCTACAGCCATTGTCTTTCACTACTTTCCTTTTCGGTTTCCTTTTCGGTTTCGGTTTTGCCCTTTCATCATAGAATTGGGAAAGGGCAAAACCAATGCCGGAGTATTCTTACTAATTAAATTTAGGATCCTGCACGCCGCGCTGATGCTCCTTCATAACGATCAGTGTTCCGCTGGCCTTACCTACAAGAACCTTCTCTGTTAAAACATTAGCGGCTGAAATCTCCGATTTCGGATCTCTGGCCAGAGTAATATACTTGTAAGCTTCAAACTGGCAATAACGGGAGGTGTTCCCTGCCTTTTCGATCCAGCCGTGATACTCCATAAAATCACCTGCATAAACGGGAGCTAAAAACTCAACATTGTCATAAGAACGGAAAAGGCTCTCGTCACCGTCTTTGCGCACACACAGCTCTGTCCCCACATCTCCGAAAAAATCAAGGATTCTTGAACCGTTTACCAAATCTCCTGCATAATGAGCGTCGCCTGAACCCATACGAACGCGATGAATAACTTTTTCTCCTACCATGATAGTACCTCCTGTAAAATTAGTTTTGGGATGTGTCATCCCTGTGATCACAGAATAATACGTCTAGAGGGTGGAGTGTCAATAAGAGTTAAAAAAAAATTTTGTTTTATTTTAGAAAAAAAGCAAGGAACCCTCCGGTAACTGGAGGGTTCCTCAAAGGACACTACCTTTCCTCAACAGGAATGATCACCTTAGAAATATAAGCTTCCTCATGCATAACATCCATAGGAGAAATAATATACTCCTCGGAAATCGGGCCGTTTATGCGCAGCTTATTTTTCTTTAGCCATTTTATGGCGTTTATATGCGTATTGTAAATAGTCCCGTGGCTGCCGGCGTGGATAGCCGTAACGGCCTTGAAGCCTCCATACTTTTTACATATAGGCAAATCTATGGGCATATTGACCTGCAGGCACACCTCCAGATCGCAGTCTGTTTGATAAAACTGCCCCAAGGGCTCGTTATGATAGGTCAACACTATCGGCCCGATTGCGGACAGGCCGTTTTTATCCGCCAGGTTAAGGATCTCCACCCACCTGTCTATCGAAACATCAGCGTTATTATAATCACTTTGAATTTTTCGTGTGTAAATGACATCCGCTTCCGGGATCACATCCAAGGTATAGCTTTCATTAGCTTCCTGACTGTCGTTATCCAAAAAAACATGTCCCTTTTTGAGCCGCTCCAAAAAATATTTCCCTTCCGTATATTTTCCCTGCAGCTTTTCTATTTCTACATGTATCTGTTCCATCCTGTCTTCAATATTCATTCGAAGGCATGCAACATCCGATTCATTTATCAAGCTCTTGATCTCTTTTAAGGAAAACCCCAACAGCTTCAGCTTGCGTATGATAAACAGCGTAAGTATCTGGTTTTCGCAATAATATCTGTAGTTGCCGGTCTCGCTTCTTTTAACCGGCGATATAAGTCCAATTTCATCGTAATATCGCAATGTCTTGATAGGTATGCTGCATATATTCGAAATTTCACCAATTGTGTAAAGCCTCGCATCATTCACCGGATGCCACTACCCTTCTAAACAAACTCAGGAAGCCATGCACCGGCAGGAGCGTATGGCTTTCCAACTTATACCCAACCGCGGACCTTCATAGCCTTTTGAATTTTCATCAATGCGTTCATCCACGCGGCATCGCGGAAGCTCACCTCTGACCTTCCCGCAGTCTCTGATGTCTCCTTATAGGCTTTGACAATGCGCTCTTTCAGCTTAAGTGACACAGTTTCCTCATCCCAATATGTGTCGGTAAGGCCCTGGGTCCGCTCAAAGCTGCATACTATGGCGCCGCCGCAGTTCGTCAGCACGTCGGGGATAATTGCCACTCCGCGTTTTTCCAGCAGCTTCTCCGCCTCGGGAATAATAGGTCCATTAGCGCATTCCATGATAAGTTTTGCCTTGATGCGGTAGGCATTCTGCTCGGTAATGACGCTCTGTACCGCTGCGGGCATCAATATATCGCACTCTACCTCCAGCACATCAGCTGTAGAAATGGCATTTGTACCGGGAAAGCCAGTTACTTTGCCGTTTTGATCCACATAATCTTCCAATTCGGACAAATTGATGCCCTCCATATTTTGAATTCCACCATAGATATCACCTACAGCCACTATTTTATAGCCGTCGTCGTAGAGCAATCGAGCCGCAACTCTCCCTACGTTTCCAAACCCCTGTATAGCAACCCGGGCACCAATCGGAACTCCAAATTCATTAACAGCTTCCTTAGTTACAAAATATGCCCCCATGCCCGTGGCTTCCCGGCTTAATACGGTGCCGTTAGCCTCGGCCGGCTTGTCGTTTATGGCCGCCGGGGAGTGAAAGCCCTGAAGCTCCTCCAGCTCATCAAGCATCCACGCTTGGGTCTTGGCGCTGGTCCCAATGTCGGCACCGGGAATATCCACCCACACACCCTTCATAGGCAGCTTGCGGATGTATGCACGGGTCAGCCGCTCCAACTCGTTTTCACTGAGCTTAGAGGGATCCACCCGGATGCCGCCTTTGCCGCCGCCTGCAGGAATACCCGCAACAGCATGCTTGATGGTCATCCAAAACCCTAAAGCCTTCACAGTATCTATATCTAGGTTTGGCACAAATCGGGTACCATCTTTGGTTTGACCAAGCGCATCACAATAATGCACACGGTATGCTGTGAATATCTCCAGCCTGCCGTCATCCATTTTTAATGGAATTGTAAATTCGAAAATACGCTTAGGCTGCTCCAGTAACTTTACCACATTTGGTTCGACTCCTGCAAGTTCAGCTGCTTCATGCAAAGTCGTCAAGGACGTTTCAAAAGGATTTACAGACATAAATAAGCCCTTCTTTCTAAATCATTATTATACTATTAAAGTATTCCTATACACCAACGGCATTCTCTTTCCCAAACCGCAAAGCACTTCAATTGATATCGTCCCCGCTTTTTCACCGATTTCCTCGGCCGATATAAACTCGTTACCCTGCCTGCCGACGATCACTATTTCATCGCCTTCAATCGGGTTTGTTATATGCGTAATATCAATGACAAACTGATCCATGCAAATATTGCCTACCATAGAACAACGTTTACCATGCAGCAGCACTTCGCCACGGTTGGCTAGATTTCGAAATATTCCGTCCACATATCCCAGGGGAACAATTCCCAGCACAGAGGAATGCGTGGTCACAAAGCTCCCCGTATAGCTCACTCTCGTTCCGGCAGGACAAGGCTTGACATAGGCAAGCCTTGCCTTGATCTCCATGGCAGGATAAAGTGTGACCTCTGACATTTTTTCGAGTTCGGGACCGGGATACAAACCGAATATGGAGGTACCCGGCCGTACCATATCAAGCTGCATCTCGGGAAAAAGAATCGTAGCCCCGCTATTGCTCAGATGCCGTAACGGAAACCGCAGCCCTAATCGCTCCAATTCCTCCAACAGCTTGATAAATTTTAGGAACTGCCCCATGCAGTAAGTGGTATCACTGATTTGAGGCGACGTAGCAAAGTGAGAAAAAATCCCTTCTATGCGTAGATTTGGCAGCGCGGCAATCTTGGCGATTTGATATATCGTATCATCCTTCAGCATAAAACCAAGACGCCCCATACCAGTATCGATCTTTATATGTATTGTTGCTTTCCTGTTAGCCTTGCCTGCAACTTCATTGAGGATAACAGCCTGTTTCATAGAAAATATGGTAGGCATAAGATTATACTGAAGTATAAGCGAATAATCTTCCTCAAAGGCTTTTCCTAAAATCAGAATTGGTTCATGGAAACCGGCCTGCCGCAATTCTATGCCTTCCTCCACAATTGCCACGCCAAAATGACTTACGCCTTCCTCCCGCAGTATCTGAGCCACAGGAATTACGCCGTGCCCATAGGCATTCGCTTTAATGACGCCCATCAGCTTGGTGGCAGGATCAGTACGACTTTTAAGATACTTAATGTTCTTGCGAATTGCATCCAAATTGATTTCGGCCCATGCAGAGCGCATTTGATTTTTCTTCTCCTTTATACATATTTTTACTCATTATTCTGATTGGTCCTTTTTACCTTTGAGTCCTCAATATCTTTTAAATAATACTTACCAGGCGTACCGAAAAATTCTTTGGTGCAGTTAACTATATCCTTGCTAAGGTACAAAACAGCAAATATGTTGGGGAACAAAATCAACGCAAGCGAGAAATCAAGGAACTGCCAAAGATAGGTCGCCACTCCGACAGCTCCTACTGGAATGAGCAGGACACACACAAAACGATATACTGTAGATGCTTTGTATCCAAACATAAACTCAGCCTGTTTCTCTCCATACCAAATCAGCACGATCAGAGTAGATAAAACAAACAGAATCAGACAAATGGTAACAAAAATTCCACCGAAGGAGCCAAACATTTCAGTAAAGGCTAGGGTAGTCAGTCCGCCGCCAACATCACTCGCACCCTCAGCCATCCACACACCGGTACTCAAAACTACAAACGCCGTACAGGAACATATCAAAATTGTATCAATAAAAATTTCAGTTATACCCCAAAGGCCTTGACGGGTCGGATGATCAGTGGTTGCGCTGGCATGAGCAATCGGTGCCGTACCCAAGCCTGCTTCATTGGAATACAATCCTCTGGCGACACCCCAGCGGATAGACATGGCAATAGCTGACCCTGAAAACCCGCCTACAGCTGCCATTGGTATAAAGGCCGAGCGGAAGATAAGCACAAGCATTTCAGGAACTTTCGAAATGTTTAGAATCACGATAATCAAAGAGGCGCCTATATAAATTAACGACATAAAGGGAACAAGCTTTTCAGTAAATTGTCCAACTCTCTTAACTCCACCAATGATAACAATGCCAGCGATGACCATAACGACCAGACCAGTAACTATAGGCGGAATATTCATAGATGCTCTGGCCGAATCGGCCAGTGCATTCGCTTGTGTCATAGAGCTAATAGCTACTTCAATCATAAGACCGATGCCAAATACGCCGGCCAGCCACTTCATGTTCATACCCTTATTTATGTAATAGGCAGGCCCGCCTACATACTCGCCCTTAGCATTCTTTTCGCGGTATTTAACGGCCAGCACAACTTCTCCATATTTAAGCGCCATACCCAATATGGCAATTAACCACATCCAAAATACGGAGCCAGGTCCACCCATCATGATCGCGACCGGCACACCCACAATATTGCCTGCACCTACCGTGCAGGCGACCGCCGAGGTTAGAGCCTGAAACGCAGACAGAGTACCTTCACCTTCGCTCTTTTTAAAAGCCTTACCAAAGGTTTGCTGTAAAATATACCCAAACTTAGCAAACTGGAAAAAACCGATGCGAATACTGAGATAGATGCTTCCAATAGACAGTACAATAAGAATGGGGGGACCCCATAGCCAACCGGAAATTGCTACAATTGCATCTACAAATACCTGCATAATAATACCTCCTAACAATCCACGACACGTCTGACGCGCCACCGGCTAAGCATGAAAATAGGCGCTGCCTATCTTCCAGCTAAAATAGTGATCTCAATTTGATGCTGCGGAGCCTATGTATATCTGAATCAACCGCCCAAGAACTCCTGTACCAGCCTAACTTGCATTTCGACGCCGATAGGCAAGGTATCTTCATCAATATTGAAGAAAGGGCTATGATGCTCAATATCTGTTTTCTTTTCTTTGCTGCCGATACCGATGAAATAGTACACCCCAGGGATTCTTCTGGAAAATTCCGCAAAGTCATCTCCTAACATAACACTGACGTTTTCTGTCTGAATATTTTCTTCTCCCACCACTTCTCGTGCAATTTGCTTTACTATTTGTGTTAGCTTGCCATCATTGTTGAGCATCGTGTTTCCACATTTGAATTCAATGCTGCAATTACATCGATATGCATGGCAAACATCCTCTACAATTTCTTTAAAGCGACGGCGTACAGCTTCGTCCTGATCATGCAAGCACCGAATAGAGCCCTCTAATTCCACTGTCTCCGGTATAATAATCTCCTTTGTGCCGCCATGTATCTTACATACCGAAATAACAGTAGGAAAGCGAGCATCCAGTTCAACAGTTTGGAAGGACTTAATTGCTGTCAACACATGAGAGGCTGTATCAATTGGATTAATCGCCATGTGTGGTGCTCCACCATGCCCTCCCCTGCCTTTGATTACAACCTTAAAATAATAACTGGAAGCCATGATCGGTCCAGGTACAATGCCAATCTTTCCAGTGTCAATCGGAGACCATAGATGCAATCCACAAACGGCATCCGGCCTCGGGTTTTCCAACGCTCCATCCGCTATCATCATCTCCGCCCCGGCATCCTCTTCGTTAAGCTGGAAGAGGAACATCACACAGCCAGGTATTTCGATTCTCTGTGTGGCTAAGATTTTAGCGGTGATGAGTAACATAGCTATATGTCCATCGTGCCCACAGGCATGCATCACACCGGGATTTTGGGAACTAAAATGCAATCCTGTTTGTTCGTAGATAGGCAAGGCGTCAATGTCACAACGAAGCATAATCGTTTTGCCTGGTTTACCACCCTTCAAAACACCAATAACGCCGGTACCTGCACAGCGTCTTACCGAGATTCCAAGTGCGGTAAGATAGTCTTCTATTGCACACGCTGTCCGTATTTCCTTCAATCCGAGCTCAGGGTGAGTATGGAAATCCCGTCGTAATTTTATAAGTTCATGGCGCAGTTGTTGTATTTCTTTACTGATACTCACAATCATCCTTCCTTTCGTATGATCTTGGCTTCCTAAACCCGATGTCTTAACCGGTTTTGCGATCCATTAAAACAATACCCGGTCTCCAACGCGCGTATATTGATATCGGCAATCTCCTCCTTCATACTTGCCTTAAGCTCGGCCTTCAAGTCCTCCAAGGTAATAATATCCAAGGTTCTGGCTACTGCTCCTAATGCAACCATATTAGCGGATTTCGGGCTTCCAATTCTTCCTGCAATATCGTTGACGGCAATTTTGACAACCTTAATGTCGTTCCTATGTACTTCACTTGTTATCATAGAGCTGTTAATGATGAGGCATCCATCTGGCTTGAGCCGGCCTTCGTAATCCTTAAGGGAATCCTCGTCCATTACCAGAATCGTATCGGCTTCAGAAATAACCGGCGAACCGATTTGCTCAGATATGACGACCTGACAGCTTGTTCTTCCGCCTCTTTTTTCCTGGCCGTAGGCTGGAGCCAATGTTACATAAAGCCCCTTTCCGGCCGCCGCCTTGCATATTATTTTCCCCAAAAGGATAATGCCTTGCCCTCCTATGCCGGAAAATATTATTTCGCTTTTCATAGCTCCACCGCCCCCAAATCTTTGAAAACGCCCAGCGGATATTGCGCTAGCACCGCTTCATCTATCCATTCAAGGGCTTTTACCGGTTTTACGCCCCAGCCTGTCGGACAAGGTGAAATTATTTCAACAAAGGTCAAGCCTTTTCCTTCCTCCTGGTAGCGAAAAGCTTTTTCTATGGCTTTTTTGGCGGATCTGATGTTTTTAGGACTGTTGACCGCCGCGCGCTCGCTGTAAAAGCAGCCTTTGATATTGGAGATCAATTCCGCCATATTTACAGGCGCGCCAGTAAATTTTTCTTCCCTGCCATAAGGAGAGGTGCTTGTTACCTGCCCCATCAGCGTAGTTGGCGCCATTTGACCGCCGGTCATGCCATAAATTGCATTGTTAACAAATATGACGGAAAATTTTTCTCCACGAATGGCCGAATGGATTATTTCAGACATTCCTTCCGAAACCATATCGCCGTCTCCCTGATAGACAATAACCAAATTATCCTCAAGGGATCTTTTGATCCCCGTACCGACAGCCGGCGCCCGGCCATGCAGCGCGCATATGGAATCGACCTTAAAGTACCGGTCGGCGTATACAGAGCAACCGATAGGCCAAACAATAATGGCTTTTTCCTGCAGATTTTTCTCGTCAATAATATGCGCCATTATTTTGTTGATTATACTGTGTCCACAACCGCCGCAATATTTCATATACTCATCCGTCAATACCTCAGGTCGTTTATATAGCACAGTCATATATTCACCTCCTTCATGTAAAATACTCCGTTATCTTTTTATAAAGCTCAACAGGCGTCGGGCTTATACCTCCAAGCCTGCCATAGAATTTAACATTTTCCTTATGCTTTACCGAAAGCCTTACATCCTCAACCATTTGTCCCGCGCTGAGCTCCGTTACAAAATAATTTTTTTCCGGATACTTATCAAAGGCTTTCTGCGGAAAAGGCCATAACGTAATAGGGCGAATCATCCCGACTCTCATACCGCTTTCCCTCGCGATCTGAATAGCCGTTAAGGCAATTCTGGCGACAGACCCATATGCGACAATAATAACGTCGGCGTCTTCCGTATCGTATTCCTCCCATCGCTGCTCATTTTCCGCAATTGCTTTGTATTTTTCCTGCAGCTTTAGATTAAACTGCTCCCAATGCTCCGGGCCAAGGGCGCAGGTTGTAATGGAGTTATGCCGGCGGCCCTTTGCACCCGTCAGCGCCCACGCAAACTGCTCCTTCGACGTTATCGGTTCCTGTTCCCGAAGCTCTACGTTTTCCATCATTTTTGAAAGCATGCCATCACTGGCAACCACTACGGGGTTTCTATATTTTTCAGCCAGCTCAAAGGATAAAAAGGCAAAGTCAGCCAGCTCCTGAACAGAATACGGCGCCAGCACAATTGTGTTGTAATCTCCGTGCCCTCCCCCCTTCACTAGCTGAAAATAATCTCCCTGCGCCGCTAATATGTCGCCATCCGCAGGGCCGGGCCGCATAACATCTACTACAACTGCCGGAAGACCCGCAGCCGCCATAAAGCTCATGGCTTCGGTCCCCAGGCTGAACCCGGGTCCGGAGGTCGCCGTCATTGCTCTTTTTCCTGTCGCTGCTACACCTGCGATCATGTTAAATGCCGCAACCTCCGTCTCTGCCTGTATAAATACAAGATTCTCCTGAGGAGCTTTTTTTGCGTAATACTCCGGCATTTCGCTGGACGGGGTTATTGGATAGCCAAAAAAATATTTGCATCCAGCTCTGATCGCGGATTCCGCAAAGGCCTCGTTACCTTGCATAAAAGCCTTGTTAGCCATGTCGTTCACCTAACCTTCTATGTATCTAATTTTTCGACCGTTATTGCGCCCTCAGGGCATACGAGCGCGCATATGGTGCAGCCCGTACAAGCGCCTAAGTCAACCGCTGCCACTGGAAAATAACCTTTTTTATTAAGTGCGGATTCTTTTTCTAATACTGTTTTTTTAGGGCAAAAATGAAGGCAATACTCGCATTCCTTACATAGTTCCCTATCCACACGGATATTGATATTTTGCATTTTTTTCACCTCCGACAAAATTCGCGCGCGCGTATACTTGTCAAGCCGACCAGCGCTCTGCGCGCAAGAATCATATATTGATCTAAATTCATAACGCCATTCTGTATTGGTAAAATTCACTTTATTACATTCTATAGAACGCCATTCCAAATGTCAAGAGGGTATCCAAATATTTTTTATATTTAAACTGATAGTTGTATTCTTTTCAGCATGCGATTGGTTTTCAAAGAATTCGCTTGGTCAATCTACATATTTACGCGGATTACTCGCTAATCGTATTTACTTTAAAATTTTCGTAATGTATAATTCGATTATAAACAACACTTTTTTTACTTTGATTAAACGCAAGGGAGCATTTTGTATGAATGTAGAAAGCATAGACTATAAACCAAAATATCCTGTGCAAGCATTAAGCAACGCCATAGAGATTATCGAATACTTAAAAAAAAATAATTCCTATGAAGGCGTCAGCATCAGTGAGCTTAGCAAGCATCTGGCTCTTCCAAAAAGCAATATCCATCGTCTTCTTGATACGCTTTTAGCCTATGATTATGTCGAAAAAACGAATAACGGATTCAGTTATCGCCTTGGATGGGGATTGTATGACGCCGGAAACATCGTGCCAGAGCAGCACACGCTTAATAGCGCGAATTATATTCCCGCCTTGGAAAAGCTATGTAAAAAATTCGATGAAACTGTTAATCTTGGGATTTTGAGCAGAACTGAAGTTATAATTATCTGTAAAATCGAACCAAATGTCCGAATACGTGCAAATGTGCAGATAGGAGAGCGTGAACCGCTTTATGCCACATCGCTGGGAAAAATCTTTATGAGTGAATACACTAATGATAAAGTAATCAATTATTTCTCTAAGAATAAAGTTGTAAAATTTACTGACAATACAATTGGAACAGCGGAAGATATGCTGAACGAGCTGTCACAGGTACGAAAGCAAGGGTATGCGGTTGATAATGAAGAATTTAGCTTCGGTCTTGTTTGCGTTGCGATGCCGATAAGAGATTATTCCGGTAAAATAGTTTCTGCGGTCAGCTTAAGCGGCCCTGCAACTAGAATGACTGAAGAAAAGCGCCGGCAAATTTTACTTGATTTAAATAAGTCCTGTGCTGAATTATCAAGCTTTATGGGATATAAAGCTTAGAAAAAGCCGCCCTCGGGCGGCTTTTTCTTTGTTGTCGACATGGATAGGTACTAGCGTACCTTCGGTACGCAGGCGTGGCAACCTTCCGTGCTTTATATAATATTTATATATTAACAACTCCGCTACCCCTTAACAGTTTCTCTATACTTTTTAGGTGAAACCCCCATAACTTTTTTAAAGAGCCTTGAAAAATAATATTGATCCTGAATACCGATGTTCAATGAAACTTCCTTAATGCTATAATCCGTAAGGCTTAAATATTTACATGCCGTTTGTATTTTAAGCCTCAAAAAATAGTCTATAGGAGAAAAGCTGGTTGCCTTTTTAAACACAGAGCTAAAATAAGAGATGCTGAAATTTGTTAAAACAGACAATTCACTGAGCAATATATTTTTAGTAATATTATCCAGCATATACTGTATCGAATCTTTTATAGCGATATCAGTTTTGTTGTTTGATGTTATTTCAGATTGCTTGGCGCACATAAATAGCAGCCCCATTATATGCCCAGCAGCCTGGGAAACATAAACAAGCCCGCTTGTGTTATACCATTTTTCAAGGTATGTATAGCAGCTCTCAAATAAATCTATAAATTTCGTCATATAATCTGCCTTCATTGATATGGGGATATCTTCTGTAAGCTCGCTGAAAAAACTTTTAACTAAATTTCCTTTTAAATGTATCCAATATATGCTCCACGGATTTTTTAAATCCGCACCATAATAATGAGGAGTAAACGCCGGTATCAAAAACACGTCTCCTTTTTTAACTTCATCCGGCTCCTTCCCGCCAACGGAGTAATACCCTTCCCCTTTACAGCAATAAATTAATATGTATGAATCGCATCCTTCCGGCCTCTCTCTGTAATGGAACATTGCATTGGGAAAATAGCCTATATCGGTAATATAGGCTTTATTCGTCAGCTCATTTTCAGAGCAGATATTTGTTATATCCTCAGGCAATACCAAAAGACGTTGCAAGTCAAAGCCGTCCATCTTCTTATAATCATCCATATAAAAATGATAGTATAAAAATAGTTTTTAGTCAATAAATTATACAAATAAAAAAATGATATTGTCTATCTTTATAATGATTTAGTGAATTGTAATAAATATGTTTTAGTTTTATACTCATTTTAAGGCTATTTTTATTTGAAAGAGAGAGATTGATTGCTATGAGCAGAGTACAGCTTTGGGAAGAGACTGTAGAAATCCCTAATTATGAAACGGGCAAAGAAGATATAAACCCTATGTTCCTTGAAAAAAGGGTTTATCAGGGAAGCTCGGGCAAGGTATACCCTTATCCGGTAATAGACAAAATTTATGATGAAAAGGTCATGAAGCCTTATAAAATCATAGTTTTGGAAAACAAGTATCTTAGAGTGGAAATATTGCCTGAATTGGGCGGTAAAATATACAGGGCATTGGACAAAACTAACAATTATGATTTTGTTTATTATAACAGAGTTATAAAGCCTGCCCTTGTAGGGCTTACAGGACCGTGGACTTCCGGCGGAATAGAATTTAACTGGCCCCAGCACCACCGCCCGAACACCTTCGGGAAAGTTGAATATACATTTGGCAAGGATACCGGTGCAAGCAGGACGCTGTACATAGGTGAAACTGACAGAATGTATGGCACAAAGGTGACTACATCATTTACGTTATACGAGGATAAGGCATACATAGAAATCGGCGTGCAGCTCTACAATCCTACATCAGAATATCAAACATTTTTATGGTGGGCAAACCCAGCGGTTTCCGTAAACGATAAAACCCAATCCATTTTCCCTCCTGATGTAAATGCAGTCTTTGACCATGGAAAAAGGGACGTTTCAAAGTTTCCCATTGCAACCGGAGTTTACTATAAAATGGATTATTCCAATGGCGTAGACATATCCAAATATAGTAATATACCCGTCCCAACATCTTATATGGCATATCATTCTGAGTTTGATTTTGTAGGAGGATATGATTATGAGATAAATGCAGGCATTCTCCATGTAGCTGACCATCATATCGCACCGGGAAAAAAACAATGGACTTGGGGGTGCGGAGATTTCGGAAAAGCATGGGACAGAAACTTAACCGACGAAGACGGCCCATACATAGAATTAATGACAGGCGTTTACACCGATAATCAGCCGGATTTTACATTTCTTATGCCCTATGAAGAAAAGAGCTTCAAGCAATACTTTATGCCCTATAAGGGAGTCGGGCAGGTAAAAAATGCTACAAAGGAAATCATGATAGGGCTTGATATTAAAGGAGATAGGGCTGATGTAAAAGTTTATGCCGCTTCTGAACTTAAAGACATAAAAATCACTCTCAGAAGCGATTTAAAAATATATTTTGAAGAAAATATAAGCCTATCCCCGCTGAAAGCATACGAAAAAACCGTAGAAATCGACGGAGAGCAGCCCGAAGAAAACAATCAGATTATTATCTCTGGAGATGATAAAGAGATACTAGCATTTTCCCCGCTAAAAAAAGAAATTTTGAAAACGCCCGATCCCGCTGTAATAATGGAATACCCCGAGACTATAAAAACTACGGAAGAATTATATCTGGCTGGCATGCACCTGGAGCAGTACCGTCATGCAACTTATGAGCCAGAAAAATATTATGCCGAGGGCTTAAAAAGAGAACCCGGCAATATCAGGATAAATAACGCCTATGGCAATCTGTTATTCAGGAGGGGGGACTTAGAGGGAGCAATAAGCTGTTTTAACGCCGCAATAAAAGCTCTAACAAAGTTTAATACAAATCCTTATGACGGAGAATCTTTTTATAATTTAGGCAAGGCGTTGAAATACGGCGGAAATTATAAACAAGCATATGATGCTTACTATAAAGCCATTTGGTCTTCACCTTACCAGTGCGCCGGTTATTATCATCTGGGGCAGATTGCATCAATATGGAAAGACTATGAAAAGGCAGTAGAATTTGTTGATAAGTCATTGGAATTTCAAAACAGAAATTACAGGGCAAGAAATTTAAAAGCAATTATTCTTAGAAAAATAGGCAAATATGATGAGAGCGTACATACTTTAGTACAGACCATAGAATATGACCCGATGGATGTGATTTCTCCATATGAACTTTCTGTCTTATACAAATCAACAGGGCAAAGTAAAAAGCATAAAGAAGCTCTAGAAAGCTTTAATAGGATTACAGGTGGCAACAGAAATAACTACATCCTTTCAGCCCAGTTTTATATGGAAGCAGGGTTTTATGAGGAAGCAATAGATATACTTGCGCTTTATATTGATAAGATCGACGACGTATATCCGATGGTCTATTACCATTTGGCCTTCTGTCAAAACCAGCTTGGGAATATTGAAAATGCGAAAGAGTATCTGAAAAAAGCGGACGCCTCCAACAGCGATTATTGCTTTGCAAATTCTCTCTGGGATTTAAAGGTTCTTGAATATGCTATAGAGGAGGAGCCAAAACTTAGTAAAGCTTATTATTACCTGGGAAATCTTCTTTATGACAAAAAAAGATATGAGTATGCAATGGATATGTGGGAGAAATCCGCCCAACAGGATAATTCTTTTCCAACGGCTTATCGGAATCTGGCGCTTGGATATTACAACAAGCAGTTTAAACCCAATGAGGCAAGAGCCGCACTTGAGAGGGCATTCGCCTTAAATGAAAAAGACGCCCGGGTATTCTATGAGCTTGACCAGCTCTATAAAAAAATCTCAATGCCGATAGAAGAACGTCTTGTCTTAATGGAAAACCATTTCACTTTGGTATCGGAACGGGACGATTTATATGTTGAATACCTGACACTGCTAAACCTACAAGGTAAGCATGAAAAGGTTATAGAGTTAATTCTTATCAGAAAATTTCACCCGTGGGAAGGAGGCGAAGGAAAAATACCGTCGCAATACATTATTGCAAGAGTCGAGTTAGCAAAAAAATTATTAAAGGAAAGAAAGTACGACGAAGCTATAAAGCAGCTTGAGGAAGCAAAAATTTACCCCGAAAACATTGGAGAGGGAAAACTTATATTTGCTAACGAGAACAATATTGACTATTACATTGGTATAGTTAATAAAGAAAAGGGGGATTTTGAAAAAGCAAAATATTACTTTCTTGAAGCCACGAAGGGTAAAACGGAACTGGCAGGCACCATGTTCTACAATGACCTGCCCCCTGAAATGATTTTTTACAAAGGACTTGCATATTTAGAGCTTGGAGAAATAAATAAAGCAAAATCGGAGTTTAACAAATTAATTTCCTACGGGGAGGATAATATATTTGTTAAGCAAAGTATAGACTACTTTGCAGTGAGTTTGCCCGATTTTATAGTATTTGAAGAAGATTTGGACACTAAGAACTACGTACACTGCTATTTTATGATGGGGCTTGGACATTTGGGTTTAAACGACTCCGTGTCGGCTGAAAAGTTTTTTAGCAAGGCTTTGGCATTGCACCCTTATCATCAGCAATTGTTGATTCATAAAGAATTTTCTAAAAATTAACGTGTTATTATATTATTATCAGAAGGAGATAAGATATGAAAAAAATTTTAGCTGTTATTACATTAATTGCCATGGTAGCCACTATTTCCGGCTGTTCTATGGGAGAAAAGGCTACTCCGGCTGCTTCAGCAGCGCCAGTTGCTACAGGATCTGAGAGCAATTTGACCGTAGCATTTTCCCAAATGGAAATGAATAATGCATGGCGCGTTGCTGAAACAGGGAGCATGAAGGAAGAAGCCGAAAAAAGAGGAATTAAGCTGATTTATACAGACGCGTCCGGAGATACTGCGAAGCAGGTTTCAGATGTTGAAGATATTATAGCTCAAAAACCGGATTATATCTGCATAGCACCAAGGGAATACGACGGTCTTGCTCCTGCTCTTCAGGCATGCAAGAAAGCCGGCATACCCGTACTTCTTCTTGACCGTGACGCAAAAGGAGAGGCGGGAGTAGACTACAAAACATTAATTTGCGCCGACTTTATTTATGAAGGAAGAACCTGCGCAGAGCAGCTGGTTAAGCAATTTGGAACAGATAAACAAGTAAATGTGGTACAAATCACCGGAACTCCAGGCTCGTCAGTTGCCATAGACAGACAAAAGGGTTTTGAGGAAGAAATTGCAAAATACCCAAACTTTAAAATAATATCAACCCAAAATGGCGAATTTACGAGAAGTATTGCACAGAAGGTAATGGAAAATGTTATTCAGGCAGAAGGCGATAAAATAATGGCTGTATACGGCCATGACGACGAATGCGCATTAGGAGCGATTCAAGCTTTAAAAGCCGCCGGAATGAAACCGGGTCAAGATGTGTTTGTAGTGGGCGTTGGAGGATTTAAAGACGCAGCCGATTCAATTTTAGCAGGAGAAATGCTGGGAACAGTTCTTTGCAGCCCATTCTTTGGACCAACAGCCTTTGACACAATCGAGAAGCTGCAAAAAGGAGAAGCAGTCCCCACATTTATTCAGAATCCAGGATATTTCATTGAAAAATCAAATGTAGAGGAATATATGCCAAACGCATTCTAAATTTCAAAAGCAGGTGGCTATAATGAGCGAATACATACTCGAAATGATGGGTATTAAAAAATCCTTCCCCGGAGTCATGGCACTAAATGGCGTGGATTTAAAAATAAAAAAAGGCGAAATCCATGCTCTTATGGGAGAAAACGGAGCAGGAAAATCTACCTTAATTAAAATATTAACCGGTTTATATAAGAAGGATTTCGGCAGAATACTGTTTGACGGGTCAGAAATTGACCCGTCAAGCAGTATTGAAGCGCAAAGTTTAGGCATAAGCACTATTTATCAGGAAGTGAACATAATCCCCTCTCTAAGCGTATGCGAAAATATATTTGCAGGAAGGGAAATTAAAAAAGGATTTATTATCGATTGGAAGGAAACTGAAAAAAAAGCTAAAGAGCTGTTAAACTCCCTGGGAATAGACATTGATGTAAAAGCGCTCATGGGAAGTTATTCAACAGCTATAAAGCAGATGATTTCTATCGCAAGGGCAATCAGCGTAAAGGCAAAGCTTGTTGTTATGGATGAGCCCACTTCCTCTCTAAACGAGGAAGAAGTTAAGGTTCTGTTTTCCATAATAAATAAATTAAAAGCAGAAGGAATATCTATAATTTTTATAAGCCATAAGCTTAATGAAATATTTGAAATATCAGATACTATAACCGTTTTAAAAGATGGCGAGCTGGTAGGAGAATATGAAACAAAGAATCTAACAAAGCTTGACTTAATATCTAAAATGATAGGGAAAAATGCGCATGCCATCGAGAATCAAAAAAAATCTTACAGCGAATTTAAAGAAGACGTCTTTTTGCAGGCTAAAAACATTACGTCAGGCGTTAGACTTAACGCCATAAACCTTACTGTAAGAAAGGGAGAGGTTGTAGGGCTTGCAGGGCTTTTAGGATCTGGGCGGACTGAGATAGCGAGGGTTTTATTTGGAGCTGATAAATTTGATAAAGGTTCCATTGAGATTAATGGGAAGCAGGTTTATTTTAAGCTGCCTAGAGACGCTATAAGCTTAAACATGGCGTTTTGCTCAGAAGACAGGAAGCAGGAAGGGATAATACCCTATATGTCTGTTAAGGACAACATGACACTTGCTATTTTAAAGGACATAAGCAGATTTGGACTGATATCAAGGAAAAAACAATCGGATATTGTTTCTAAATACATTAAAGCAATCAATATCAAAACTCCTTCACATGATCAGGGAATCAGGTATTTAAGCGGCGGAAATCAGCAAAAGGTTCTTCTTGCAAGATGGATATGCAAAAATCCTGAGCTTATTATACTTGACGAGCCTACAAGAGGTATAGATGTGGGAGCAAAAAGCGAAATTATAAGTATCATTGAAGATCTTTCTAATAACGGTATTGGCGTTATTGTAATATCCTCTGAATTTGACGAGCTTATTAGATGCTGTGACCGTATAGAAATAATAAGAGACGGAAAAAATGTTGGAAGCCTTAAGTCCGATGAAATAAACGAAGATAATATTCTGTCTTTAATCGCCGGGCCGGTTTCTGTAGAGGGAGCGTGACAATGGGAAGGGTATTAAGCAAAAAAGAGCAGGGCTCTCATAATAGTTTTGATGCTTTTTATTTTTTACAAAAATATGGTTCCCTTCTACTATTTTTTACTCTGATAATTGCTAATGTGCTATTCACTAATAATTTTCTAAAATTAAGCTCGTTGTGGAATATGCTTTTGCAGGTATTTCCGGTTATGCTTATTTCTATGGGCATTACTCTCGTTATCGCCACTGGCGGAATAGACATTTCCGTAGGTTCAACAATGGCGTTAGTAAGCATGGTTGTCACAAAGCTTATTATCCAGCAAAACATGAGTATTGCTCCCGCCATTGTAATTGCAATAACTATAGGGCTTTCCTACGGAATGTTTAACGGTTTTTTTATTTCAAAGTTTAAAATACAACCTATAATTGTAACATTGATACTTATGATAGCAGGAAGAGGAATCGCTCAGGTTTTAAATAATGGGGTTATTATATCTTTTTATAACAACGATTTCGCTAATCTGGGAGTTTACCGTATAGGCGGTGTTGTTCCCGTACAGACTGTGATAATGCTGATTGTTATTACAGCTACATATTTTATTGTATCCAAAACCGTTTTAGGCGTTTATATTGAGGCAGTCGGGGATAACAAAAATGCCGCCGTCCTTTCAGGAATTAATGAAGTTTTAACAATAATATTTGTATATGTATTTTGTTCATTACTGGTGGGGGTCGCTTCCGTTTTTGAAACTTCAAGGCTTTGCTCCGCTGACCCTAACAATATCGGAAAATTAATTGAATTAGACTGTATTGCCGCTGTAGCGGTAGGCGGAACAAAAATGACAGGCGGAAAATCAAAGGTTATAGGAACGGTCATAGGCGCTTTAATAATGCAGTTAATTACAACTACGATAAATATGAACAATATCCAGTATGAGTTTTCATTAGTCATAAAATCCTTATTGATTGTATCTGTGCTG